>Ga0307406_10000168_pt1 | contig 39257 bp, 27 predicted proteins | sample 322Cmetagenome_3_FD_203706 | JGI IMG/M metagenome (GOLD analysis project Ga0307406, IMG submission 203706) | Maize rhizosphere microbial communities from greenhouse at UC Davis, California, United States - 322HYB-C-2 | ecosystem: Host-associated > Plants > Roots > Rhizosphere > Soil | place...
CGCGCCTTGCCAGTAAAGGTCAAACTCGCGATAGGATCGTAATTTCGCGGGGTCGCTCCAGCCATTGATCCACGCCAGCGAGGCCTGGACCGGCACCACGGTGGAGGTCTGGCGCAGGTGCGCCAAGGCCGTCCCTGTAGGATTCGGCCGGTAGCCCATCGAAGCTGCCGCTTCCAGCACTTGTTCGCGCGTCCGGCCGGTGATCGACGGGTGACCCCGCAGGGCCATCGACACGGTCGATTGGGCCATGCCCAAGGCCTTCGCCAGTTCCTTCTGGGTCGGCGGCAGGTTCGACTTTCTCATGGATGGCGGTGGATTGCATCGAAAAAGGCCACGAGGCAGTCGCCTCAGTGCCCTTCCCGAATGGGTGGGTGATCATAACCCGGCTTGGTGGATCCGCTAGTATCGGGGTGCTCAATCCGTGTAGCTTTTCACCAATGAGCTCCCCAGCAACTCACTATCGAGCCAAAGCACCGTCGGGGATTTTCCCAGGAAAAAGCTCACCTATCAGCATAAAATAACCGCTTTCACTATTCAGTGAGCGAATATCCCGAGAGCCACCCGGTTACCCCGTCATATGATCATTTCGCAACTCATCGTCGCAATCATCCGCCGAATTCAACGGGGCGATGGCCGTACGCGAAGAGGCCGGAGCGGGTCCCCCATGAACCGCTCCGGCCTGCATTCCCTCGGATGACCGCGTTCAAATCGAACGGCGGCGACGGAGAAGCAGCAAACAGCCAAGCCCGCCTAACAAGGCGCAACCGGATTCCGGCACGGGGACGAGAGCAAGGGTGCTGTTCGTACCGGTGCCGTAGTTGATCGTGTAGCCGGTCGGCAGGTCGATCACGCTGGCGAAGGTGCCGCCGAACAAGCTGCCATAGCTGGCGAAGACGTAGGACGAGGTCCCGTCGAGGTCATTGCCGATATCGTCGAAGTCCACGGTAGCACCGCCAATGTCGAGCAGGCCTGCAATGGAGAAGAGGTCGATGAGGTTGATGGTGCCGGTGTCAAACTCGACCTTCAGCGTGCCTCCGCCGAGGTCCGCCGCCGCGACGCCAAGCGTGCCCACCGAGTTGCCAGCGTTGATAAATCCCGCTCCCGTGAACGACACGGTGCCCGTGGTGATGTTGCCACTCCCGCCAAGCGTCGCGCCCGCAGCGATGGCGGTGCCGGAGGTGCCATTGAGAGTGCCATCCACGGCGAGGATGCCGTTGTTGATCAGCGTGGCGCCGGTGTAAGTGCTGTTTGCCGTCAGCGTGAGCTTTCCTGCACCATCCTTGGTGATTCCCCCACCCGCCACCGCGCCAGTGCTAGCGGTAGCGGTGAGAGCGGTGCCACCGCCACCGATGATCGTGACTGTCGGGGCGCTGGTGTAGCCGGAACCCGCGCTGGTGATGGTGATGCCCGTGACTTGCCCCGTCGCGACGTCGAAGTTCGCCACGGCGGTCGCGCCGGTGCCACCACCGCCGGTGATTTTCACGATTGGCCGTCCTTCAAATCCAGTGCCCGTGGCGCCGAGGGAAATGGACGTGACCCCGAAAGTGGTGGTTCCGTTCGCATCAGGCGCGGCAATTACCGTGTCGATCGACTTGTTGAAGCCGTTGGTGTCGAAGGTCGCGCCACCGGACTGCACGGTCATGCGGTCTATGTTCGCGGTGACGAGCGAGGCGCTGGTGCCGGAGTTCGCCCTGAGCGTGCCACCGTCGAAATTGACGAAGGTGTTGGCATTGACGCCGCCGGTGATGGTGTCCGCCGAGACGGTGCCGCCGGTCTTGATGGAGAGCAGCGCAGTGTTGGCCGCGTTGTTGGCGTTGGAGAGGTTGATCGCGCCGACGCTGCTGAAGATGCCGCCAGTGACGTTGACGTTGGCCCACTTGTTGATCTTGTTCGCGTCATCCCCCACCAGGAAGCCAGTCGCCCCGGCCGCCAGTTCACCGCCGGTCACGTTGTATTGGGTGTTGGTGGCGTTGGTGTTTTGGAAGAAGCCGGCGCCGACCCTGGTGCCGGACAAGGTGCCGCCCGCCACGTCAATCACGGCATTGGAGTTGTTGCCGATGCCTCCGGCGATGGTCGCTGCGGTGGCGTTGGCTACCGCGGCGGATGCGTTGTCGTTGAGGAAATAGCTCGTGCTACCCGCGCCATCGCCCATGAAAACCCCATCCGCGCCGATGCCGAGAATGGTCCCGCGGTTGTACACCGCACCGACGGAGGTGTTGGTACCGGCCCGGCCAATGACCAGGTTGCGGACGTTGGCGGTGGCGGTGCTGCTAGCGATATTGAAGACGCCGGTGCCCGCCTCGCCGATCGACGTGATGTTCGCGGTATGGGTGAAGGTCGATGAACCGTTCAGGGTCACCAAACCGTTGCCGCCGTTGTTGGTACCCACCGCGGTGAGGCGGTTGGTGGCACCGATGTTGAAATGGGACGTACCGCTCAAGGTCAAGGTCCCGGTGCCGCCTTGGCCGATCCGCACCTGCGAGTCTCCGGCATTGAAGACTGAGGAGCCACCAAGCGTGACCGCGATGTTGCTGCCGACGCTTTCCGCGATATTCACGCTTCGGTTGCCGCCGGTGATCGTGTAGGTGGACGAGTTGTTCATCGTCAGCGATCCCTTCGGCAGGTTGGCCGCCTGGCCGGCGTTGAAGCCCGCGCTGAAGTTTTCCGACGAAATGGAGGCGCTGTTGTTGAGCGTGATGTCGGAGGAGGCTCCGCCCACCCCGTTGCCTCGTCCGATGCTCAGCCAGCCCACGCCGCTCAGCGTGCCCCCGTCCATGACGAAAGAGGTATTGGTGCCCGCCCCGCCGTTGGTCACCACTCCGCCAACGACAAACTCGCCGCTGCTGCCGACGGTGTAGGTGCCGCCGGTGATCCGGGTGGTGCCTTCGCGCAGCACTACCGGAAACAAGGCGCTGCCCGGAAGGTAGCCATTCACGCCATTACCACTGAAGGCACCGCCGCCAGAGAGGGTGAGCGTGCCGGAGCCGGTCTTGAACAGGTTCATCGAGCCGGTGCCGGCCGTAATCGGGCCGCTGATGGCAGTATTGCCCGAGCCCGTCACCTGGAGGACCTTGATGCCGGCACTCGTCGCGCTGATGCCACCGGCCAGCGTGAGGCTGTTCGTGAGGCTGTTGTTGGCGACCGTGTAGGTCCCCGTGGTGGCGAGGGCGAGATTGGCGTTGAAGAGCTGGTTGTTAGCCACCGCGGCGTTGACCGTGATCGCGTTACCCACGGTGCCGAGCGTGAGCGTCTGGCTGCCAACCACGCCGGAACCGATCGTGTAGGCGGCCGCATTTGCACTATCGAAAAGAATCGAGCCGATGGTGACTCCCGTGCCGAGATCGATGGTGGTGAAGCTGTTGCCCGCATTGTCAAAGGTCGCCGTATCGATGGTGCCGGGCGCGACCGCCGAATCGAGGGCCCAGTTGGTGCCGGTGGCCCATGTTGCATCGGTGGTTCCATCCCAAGTGTCGTTGGCGGCGTAGACGGAGGGAATGGAAGCAGCGAGGAGCAGACCGAGGCCAAGCGCCGTTTCCAGCAGGCTGTTACGGTCGCGGGGAGGCTTGGGGAGCATGAGTCGTTCTTGGGTTGGGTTTGCCCGGGACAGGATCTGCCCTCGGGAATCGGACTTTCATGACCGGCCGTCTTGCCGCTTTTCAATCGGCGTGCCGTCGATGCGTATCAACGGATCAAAAGAAAGGCCGGAGCGAATCGATCGTCCGCCCCGGCCGGAGGCACCGCGGCTTTTCCCGGTGCTGGAAAAACCCAAAACCAGAACCGGAAAAACCCGCCAGCCCGGGGACCCCATGCTGAGAATTCGCCGTGCACTCAATGCGCGCGGAGTTGATGCGTATCAGACGCGCCCGATTCCGGATGCCCGGGAGCAAGCGTTCATCCGGACGCAAAGCGGGGCGAACCGGATGGCTCGCCCCGCGGATCAAAAGCCGTCCCCTTTTCATGGGGGTGCCTGATTCTTCCGGGACCTCTAGTAGATGTCTACGCAATCCAGGCTGTAGCCAGCGCTGAGGTAGCCGGTGCTACCGCTGCCACTGATCGGAATCACCGTCAGCGTGTTGGTGCCGGTGACGAAGGCGCTCGCCGGGACGCTGAAGGTATAGGTCACGTTATTGCCGCGGTAGGTGCCGACGGTCAGAGTGCGGGTCGAGGGCTGGGTCGACGCCGAGGGATTCGATGACGTCCACGAGTTCACCGTGATCTTCGGCCGGGCATTCGAATAGGCGCAGGTCAGGCCGACCCGCACCGTGCGGGCAGCGACTTGTCCGGAGGTCAGGTTGAATTGGATGGCCTGCGAGCCGTTGATGTCCTTCCACTGGTAGCAGGGAAAGGAAGCTGGCGAGCTACTACCGATGACGTAGGTACCCGGCGCCCACGACGAGAGCCGCGGATCGGACGGATGCATGGTGGTGATACTGCCGCCATTGCGGAACTCGGCGGGACTGCCATCCCAATTCCCGACACGCCACAAGGGCGTGACGCTACTCGGGTCGCCCGTGACGGTGATGGTATTGAAGATCTGCGTGCCGCCGGCGGTGACCGTGGCGCTGCCGGTCCATACCGCCAGCTCGTTCTTGTAGATCGTCATCGTGTAGGTGCCGGGCCGCATGCCGGTGCAATTGAAATAGCCATTGCTGGCGGCAGCGCTGGTGAAATACTGCGCGGTGCTGTTGGCGAAGCCGACCGTGTAGGCGTAGTTGGTATCGCGACCGTTGATGGCCACACCGGTGACGCGACCTCGACCGGCGGCATTGAGATAGCCGGACAGGCCCATGTTCGCGAGCCACGAGATATCGGGCGTTCCCGGACTGCCGCCACCGTTGAAGACCAGCGTGTAGGCATTGAGGATGCCTAGCCGGTATGCCTCGGTCTGGGCCTCGCCGTAGTTCACGATGTAGGTGATTTCCTGATCGCTGCCGCACTGGTTGAGCAACGAACGATAGAAGGGACCGCCAGAGCCGCCCTCTTGATTGTCACGCACCATCCAAACGCCGACGTTGGTACCGGTAGCGCCGATGTAGGACCAATCCTTGAGCCGCTGGTTGGAGTAATGCTTCGAACGCGTCTCGCCGTTCGCCAGCGCGAAGATGTCTCCGGATTCGACGGTTGTCGTGGTGTTGCGGATGTCGGACGGCGTGGGACCGTTCGGCAGCAGGGCCTGCGGGATGCGGACGATGTAGCGAACCAGGCCATGGATGTTCGGCTCGGTGGTGAAATAGGTGCCCATGTAGACGTGGGCGTAGCCATTCCGAGCCATGTAGTAGTGGGTCAAGTCGCCCGCCTGGACGGTGACCTTGATGTAGTCCGTGTTCACCACCGCTGCGCTGACGGACACCGCCGAAACACCGCTGTACAGGTAATCGAAGCCGGAAGTGACCTGCGAACCGCGGCTTTGGTTCTGGTACTCCACGCCGTTGTAAACGAGGCTGGAGATGTCGCCGGCCGACTGCGTGCTTGAGCCGTTGTCGGTACGGCGGACTTTGAAGACGAGGCCCGCACCGGTGTCGACCGTGTAGAAGTCGGTGGTGGAGCTCAGTCCGAAGGCGGCGTGCGCCGACGGAGCGACAATGACAAGTGCCGCGGCGATCAGACCGCGGAACGATGCATGGATCATGGGTTGTATTTAGGCTTGGGTTCTTGGGTCCGTCCGATCACGGGTGCCGGTATGATCGGGCGAAAGGAGTCGGGCCGCGGGGTCAGGGCGGCTCTTGCCCGGCGAGGGCGGAAAGGATGGCGACCCGGCGGGCGTCATCGAGACGCGGCGAACGCCGCACGAACTCGCTTGCTGCGGCGGGATCCTCCGCGAACCATTCGCGAGCAGCGGCTTCCATCGCGAGCGAGCGGAGTTCCGGTTCCTCGATGGCCTCCGCCCAAGCTCCCGCGACCGCCGGGGTGCGGTTGAGGCAATCGCCTTGAATCACCAGGCAGCGCGCGGCTTCGTCGCGCACGGCGGCGGGCAGCGTGGCAAGCTTGGGCCACGCGAAAAGGCCGTACGGATCCTGCAAAGCCCAGCGCGAGACGACTTCGCGCAGCATGGCCTCGCGCACGGATTCCTCCGGGAAAGAGCCAGCCATTTCGGCGAGGTCCGGCAGGCAGCCGTCCGAGCCGCTCCGCAGCACGGCAATCTGACACGCTTGCCGCAGACCGGGCTCGCCGATCGCAAGTGTCGCCTGCCACGCACCACGGGGATCGGTACCCGCTTGAATCGCCGACACCAGCGGAAGGCATTCGTTTCGTTGAGGCACGGGAAGGGCCGTCGCCAGGCTCCACGCTTCCCGGACCATTCCTCTACGCGCCAATCGGCAGGCCCTCCCCGAGTCCTCCCGGGAGGAACGAACGGACCTAGACTCCATGGAGGGCGCTTCGCGGGGGCGCTGACCCGTTCGCGCTTCCTCCGGACGAGAGGGCGTCCCGATCACGCAAAACCACCAGAGTCCTGCTCCGAGGCAAGACCATGTCAAAACCTGGGTTTTCATGGGTTTCTAACAGTTGAGACCGTCGGGAAGAATCCCTGAATTCCCAAGACCCTCAAATGGGTTACCTGGCGGAGTTACCGCTGGAAGGAATCCAGCATCTTCACCTTCCCTAAAGGTTGCTCCTGCCACGCTGCGCGCATGAGTTTCCCCGTTCGCCTCGCCGCCTGCACCGCGACGCTGCTCGTCGTGCTGCCGGGATGCCGCGTCTCGCCCGCCCAAGGCCCGGACGTCGTCCTGCCGGTTTCCTGGCGAAATGCAGCTGGCTTCCCCACCGCGTCACCCGAGCGCGATCTATCGAGCTGGTGGTCCTCCTTTGGCGATCCGCAGATGACCCGGCTGATCCGCGAGGCATTGGCAGGAAACCGCGATCTCGCGTCCGCCATCGCCCGGGTCCGTCAGGCTCAGGCTCAACGCGATGCCCAACGCGCCTCGCTCTTTCCCTCGGTGGACTACGATGGTTCCCGTAGTGCGGGAAAAACGTGGAACGATGACAGCGCGGACCGCTCCAGCACGTCCTACTCCGCAGGCCTGAGTGCTTCGTGGGAAGTCGACTTTTTCGGAAAGAACCGCCAAGCCGTGCTCGCCTCCTCGGCGGAAGTGGAAGCATCGAAAGAGAACCTTCATTCGGCCCAGGCCGCACTGGCCTCGGAAGTCGCGCTGGCTTACCTCGACCTGCGCTCGGCGGAAGACCGGCTCGCCATCGTGAAGCGCAGCCTGACCACCCGCGAGGAAACCACCCAGCTCGCCTCATGGCGTGCACAGGCTGGTGAAATCGATCAGCTTGAACTGCGGCAGGCGGAATCGAGCCTCGAAACCGCCCGCTCGCAGATCTCTTCCCAAGAGCAGAACATTGCCCAAACGAAAAACCGCTTGGCACTGCTATGCGGCCGTGCACCGGGCGGCGTTTCCACCGGATCCGGTGCCATTCCCTCGCCTGCCCGCCGTCTGGCGGTCGGCATTCCCGCCGACACCATCCGCCAGCGCCCCGATGTCCGCAGTGCAGGATACCAATGGGTCGCCGCCGTCGCCCGCACCAAGGTGGCCGAGGCGGAAAAGCTGCCGAGCCTGCGCCTTTCCGGTTCGCTCGGCGTGGATTCGCTGAGCAGCAATAAGCTCTTCAATCCCGAATCGATCGCCACCGGTCTCGTCGCCGGCATTTCCGGGCCGATCTTCGATGCCGGCCGCATTCGCGCGAACATCGTTGCCCAGGGCGCCGTCGAAGAACAGGCGCTCCTTTCCTACCAATCCACCGTTCTGACTGCGCTCTCGGAAGTGGAAGACGCGCTCATCGCTTGCCGCCGCACCGGGGAACGCCTTGCCACGCTGGAGAAAGCCGCGGCCTCCGCAAAGCAAGCCTCCACCCTGGCCAGCCAGAAATATCGCTCCGGAGTCATCGACATCACCACCGTGCTTGATACCCAGCGCAGCGACCTCGCCCTTGAGGAAAGTGTGGCTGCGGTGAAAGCCGACCGCGCCGCCGCCCATATTCAACTCTACAAGGCTCTCGGCGGCGGTTGGTCCGCCGGTTCCTGAACACCCATTTCTTCATGAAGCCATCCGATTCATCGCAAGACCTCGCCGCCGTATTGGAGCGAGGGAAATCCCGGCCGATCCGCAAGTGGATCATCATCACCCTGGCCGTCGCCGCGCTGGGGGGAGGCGGCTATTACTATCACAAGAAGAATGGCAAAGCCGAGACCGGACCGGAATACGTGACCAAGCCCTTGGAGCGCGGCGAGATCTCGATCGAGATCACCGCCACCGGCACCTTGGCTCCGACCAATCAGGTCATCGTCGGCAGCGAATTGTCCGGCACCGTCGCGGAGGTCTTCGTCGATACCAATGACACCGTGACCAAGGGCCAGCAGCTCGCGAAACTCGATACCATCAAGCTGACCCAGCAGACTGAACGGACCCGCGCCGCGCTGCTGTCCGCCAAGGCACGCGTCAACCAAGCCGAGGCGACCTTGCGCGAGAGCGCGGCTTCTCATGGCCGCCTGTTAGAACTTCACAAGCTGAGCGGCGGCCAGACCCCGTCGAAGGCGGACATGGACACCTCGCAAGCCACGGTCGAACGATCGCAGGCGGATCTTGAAAGCGCGAAGGCCTCGGTCGCCGAAGCCGAGGCAAACGTGAAGTCGAACGAACGCGATCTGGAAAAGGCCGTGATCCGCTCGCCCGTCAATGGCACCATCCTGCTGCGCAAGCTGGAGGTCGGGCAGACGGTCGCCGCTTCCTTCACCGCACCGGAGCTTTTCACCATCGCCGAAGATCTGCGGAAGATGGAGCTCGTCGTGGCGGTCGCCGAGTCCGACATCGGCCGCGTTGAGAAGGGCCAGGCCGTTGAGTTCGAAGTGTCCGCTTGGCCGAAGCGCGTCTACACCGCGACGGTGAAGAAGGTCTTCTATGGCTCCACCATCACTAACAACGTGGTGACCTACAGCACCGAGCTGGAGGTAAATAATGATGACCTCAGCCTGCGCCCCGGCATGACAGCCACCGCCGACATTTTCATCGAGCGGAAGAAGGACATCTTCGCCGTGTCAAACTCGGCATTGCGCTTCGACCCCGTGGCCGCTGCGAAGCTAGGCAAAGAGGAGGAAGGCGATCGCACCATCGTCCAACAGCTTTCGCCCGGCGGCGGACGACGCTGGGGTCGCGGCTCCGGATCCGGACTTCCCGCCGGCCCGGAGAAAAAGGGCACCAGCGTGTGGTTGCTGAAGGATGGCGAGCCGGTCGAGGTCAAGGTCACCACGGGCCTCACCGATGGCAACGACACCGAGATCTCCGGCGAAGGCCTTTCCGAAGGCGCGGATATTATCGTTAGTGCCAAGCCCGCGATGACGTCATGAGCAATCTGATTGAACTGCGCGATTTGACCAAGACCTACGGGCGCGGCGATGCTGCGTTCCAGGCATTGCGCGGCGTGGACATGGACATCGCGAGGGGCGAGTTCCTGGCCGTCATGGGTCCCAGCGGCTCGGGCAAGTCGACCCTGATGAACCTATTGGGCTGTCTCGATACGCCGAGCACTGGCAGCTATCGCTTCGAGGGCGTGGAGGTCGAAACGCTCAACAAGGACCAGCGCTCCCTGCTCCGCCGCACCGCGCTCGGCTTCATCTTCCAAGGCTTCAACCTGCTCGCCCGGACCTCCGCGCTCGAGAACGTGGAGCTTCCCCTGCTCTACCGCGGCTACACTCGGAAGCAGCGCCACGAGATGGCGCGCAAGGCGCTCGCCAGCGTCGGCCTGCCCGACAAGGAGCGCAACACGCCCTCCGAACTCTCCGGTGGCCAGCAGCAGCGCGTCGCCATCGCCCGCGCGATCGTGACCCATCCCGGCACCCTTTTCGCCGACGAACCGACCGGCAACCTCGACTCGAAGACCACGCTCGAGGTAATGGAGCTGCTCTGCCGTCTGAACGAGGACCTCGGCATCACCGTCATCATGGTCACCCACGAAGACGAGGTGGCGCACTACGCGAAACGCATCGTCCACGTCCGCGACGGCTTGATCGGCTCGGACGAAATCAACACCAACCGCACCCTGAGAAGCCGATGAGCATGTTCTGGAATGCCTTCATCATCGCGCTCCGCGAGATCCGCCGGAACCTGACCCGTGCCTTCCTCACCGTGATCGGTGTGGTCATCGGCGTCGCCGCCGTCGTCACCCTGGTCACGCTCGGCCGCGGCGCCACGGAAACGGTGAAAGCCCAGATCGAGAAGGTGGGCAGCAACCTGCTCACCCTCCGCCCTGGCCAAGGCTGGGGCCCGCAGTCCGCGCCACTTTTCAGTCAGGGCGACATGGAAGCCGTCCGAGATCAGGTCCCCGGCATCCGGGCGATCGCACCCATGTCCAGCACCAGTGTCCAAGCCATCTCCGACGAGGATGCACGGCAGACCGATATCCAAGGCACGACGCCGGAATATTTCCCGATCGGTAACTGGCAGATCGCCAGTGGACGTTTCTTCACCGACGAGGAAGTCGTGGACGGAGCGACCGTCGCCGTGATCGGCGAGACGATCCGCAAGGAACTCTTCCCGAAAGGCGATGCCATCGGCCAGAAGATCCGCTTGCTCAGCACTGCCGTCACGGTGATCGGCGTGACCACCGTAAAAGGTCAGGCGGGCTGGGGTGACGACCTCGACGACAACATCATCATTCCCATCACCACCCTGCAGCGGCGATTGAACGGCCAGATGTCGAAACAGAATCTCGGCCAGATCATGATCTCCACCGAGGACGGCTACCCGAGCGAAGCAGTGGTGGCGGACCTGAACTCGCTGATGCGCGAACGCCGCCGCCTCAGCCGCAACCAGCAGAACAATTTCTCTGCCTTCGACAGCCGCCAGATCGCGGATGCGGTCAGCTCCAGCACCAAGGTGATGACCTCGTTGTTAGGCGCGGTGGCAGGCGTCAGCCTGCTGGTCGGCGGCATCGGCATCATGAACATCATGCTCGTCTCCGTGACCGAGCGGACGCGCGAAATCGGCATCCGCATGGCAATCGGCGCGCGGGCGCGCGAGGTGATGCTTCAGTTCCTGGTGGAAGCCGTGACCCTCTCCTGTGTCGGCGGCCTGTGCGGCATCGCACTGGCCTATGGACTCTGCGTCTGGCTGGCCAAGCTCGTCGGTGCACCCTTCACGTTCGACCCCAAGATCAACGGCATCGCCTTCATCTTCTCTGCCGCCATTGGCATTCTCTTCGGCTTCATGCCCGCGCGCCGCGCTGCGGGTCTCGATCCGATCGAGGCACTCCGCCACGAATGAACCATGAGACTGCTGGTCATCGAGGACGATCCGCTGCTGCTCCACAGCCTGAGTGAAGGGCTGAGGGAGGAACTGTATGCGGTCGACACCGCGGCCGATGGCGAGGAGGGACTAGGGAAAGCCCGCGAGACGGACTACGATTGTATCGTGCTCGATGGCATGCTGCCGGGTATCGATGGCTGGGAGCTGTTAGCTCGCCTGCGACGCGAGAAAAAGACGCCGGTATTGATGCTCACCGCCCGTGACGCCGTGCCGGATCGCATCCGCGGCCTTGATGCGGGTGCTGACGATTACCTCACCAAGCCCTTCGATTTTGAGGAACTGCTCGCCCGGCTGCGTGCGCTGATCCGCCGCAGCTCGGGACTGGGAGCAAGCTTGTTAAATATCGATGGCGTCGAGATCGACACCGCCGCGCGCCTCGTTCGCAGCGGAGGTGAGATCGTATCGCTGACACCGCGTGAATACGGATTGGTCGAATACCTCGCCCTTCACCGTGGCAGCGTGGTCAGCCGCACGGAACTCTACGAGCACCTCTTCGACGAGAGTGACGACACGCTTTCCAACCTGCTGGACGTCCACGTTTCCAATGTCCGCAAGAAGCTCGGCGCGGGCTTCATCTCCACCCGTCGTGGCCACGGCTACAGCATCGAATGAAGCTCCTCTTCCAATCGGTGCGCTGGCGGCTGCTGCTGTGGTATGCGCTGATCCTGCTGTGCCTCATCGCGGGTCTCTGCCTGCTGGCCTTCCGGCTGACATCGAACGACCGCACCTTTCAGATCGACCGCGAGATCCGCGGCTTCCAGGGCACCTTCTTTCGCGCCCTGTTCGCTTCGCGGCCACTGCCGAATAAGAACGATCTGCCGAGCTTTGATGAAATCCGCGACCGCCTGCGCAACCCCGGCGAGGTCTCCTCCTTCCCACCGGAACTTCACGCGCTCTTCGAAGGCGGGAATGGCGGCATCTACCTTGCCTTCTGGGACAGCGATGGCTCGCCGCTTTTCATCTCGGCGAATGCCCCGGCCAAGCTTTGCCCGCCCAAGCCGAACAACGACGGATCCACTCAGTACATCGAAAAATTCAACCGCCGGGAGCATCATCGCACCAATCCGACTGGCATCAGTTCGATCGTGGGCCGCGACATCAGCGAAGAGAAGAAGGAGCTGCGGAATACCGGGCTGCTGCTCGCCCTCGGCGGCGGTGTCTTGTGGCTCGCCGGCCTCGGCGGCGGATGGTGGCTCGCGGGCCGGGCCTTGAAACCGATCGATACCATCGGTCGCACTGCCTCGCGCATCGCGGCAGGCAATCTCGATGAGCGCATTCAGATCGCCAATACCGACAACGAACTCGACCGCCTCGGCCATGTGCTGAACGACACCTTCGAGCGTCTTTCCGCAGCGATCGAACGCCAGAAGCGCTTCACCGCCGATGCCTCGCACGAGCTGCGCACGCCAGTCACCATCATTCTGTCGGAAACGCAGCGTGCACTGAAACGCGAACGCGAGCCCGAGCAGTATCGCGAGATCCTCGGCAACTGCCGCACCGCCGCCGAGCGGATGCGCGCCCTGGTGGAATCCCTGCTGGTGCTAGCACGCCAGGACTTGCCTGCCTCAAGGACCGAGCCGGTAGCCTGCGATCTCGCTGACATTGCGACCGGAGTCGCCGACCTGTTGCAGCCGCTCGCCGACGAGCATTCGATCACCGTAAAGCGCGAGCTTTCCCCTGCCCCGCTCAAGGGCGACCCACATTCGCTGGCGATGGTCGTGCAAAACCTGCTCTCGAATGCCCTCGTCCATCCTCCTTCCGGGAGCACCGTCGTCCTGAAAACCTCGGTGAATGGAGACGGCACGGTGCTGGAAGTGTCCGATAATGGCCCCGGCATCGCGGCCGAGCATTTGCCGCGATTGTTCGATCGCTTCTATCGCGGCGACTCCGCGCGCGGCCAAATCAACGGCCACACCGGCCTCGGCTTGGCGATCGCCAAGACCATCGTGGAAAACCACGGCGGCCGGATCGAGGTGACTAGCGACAAGGGCACGAGCTTCCGGGCGGTGTTCCCTTAACGCGCATTTTCCGGGAACATTTCCTGCTTCCGGGCCTCTCAATCGCTGGAAAAGTGGTCAAAGGCGACGTTCGCTTGAAACATCGACCGTTTCCGAAGCTTACCTCTCCTCACGATGAATCCGAAGAAATCCCAATTGGTTTGGAGCGCTGGCGGTCTTGCCGTGGCGCTGGGCGCCGGAGTGATGATCGGACGAATCAGCGCCCCGGATAAATCCGGCACCGCCGCCGATGGCAGCGGAACCGAAGGCGGCGGCTCGGGCAACGGCTCGGGACGCCTGAGCCTCGTGGAGCGACTTGAGCGCAAGCGCGCTGAAGGAGGACGCGATGCTTCCAAAACGGTGGACCGGGATCTCAAGTCCATCCTGGATGTCACCAGCCGGCTCGATCGCACGCAGCGGCTGCTCGCCTTCCTCGATCGCTTGCCGGCCGACCAATTTGCCGGTGTTTACGACGAACTGCGCAACTCCCCGTCTGCCGAGCTGCGCGGGGCCGAGCGCTCTCTGATCCTGCAGGCGTGGGCCGAGCGCGACCCGATGGGCGCTGTCGCTTTCCTGCAACAGGGCAATGCGAACGATTGGGAGCGCGAAACCGCACTCTCCACTTGGGCGGCCAATGATCCGCAGTCAGCCTTTGCTTGGGCTGCAGGTGCTCCCGATGAAGGAGACATCAACAATTGGCTGCTCGGTGCGACTCGTGGCATCGCCTCCGCCGATCCGCAATTGGCCCGCGACTACATTTCCCAACTCGAAGGCCGCACCCGCGACCAAGCGATCGATGCGGTGGAGCCGTATGTCACGCAGTTCGGATTCGACTACTCCAAATCATGGCTCGCCGGTCTGACGGATGAAAACCTCCGCAACCAAGCATCTCGCGAAATGGCCCGAGACATGGCCCGCCTCGACCCATCCCAAGCCGGGCAATGGAACGCGGCGATGACCGACGTGAATACACGGCGTGATGTCTCCGAAACCGTGGCCGATAACTGGGCTCGTCAGGATCTCGCCGCCGCCCGCACTTGGGTGGAGCGCTTGCCGGAAGACATGCGGACGGAGGCTGCCGAAGGAGTCGCCCGCCAATACGCCCGCCAAGATCCGGCTGGCGCAGCCCAATGGCTCGCCAGCCTGGGGAACAACCCGGATCTCGATGGAGCCCGGCAGGTATACATCGAGGAAACCTTCCGCAACTCGCCGGAAGCCTCGCTCAATTTCGTCTCCAACCTCAGCGACCAGCGTCGCCAGCAGGGCTACTACTGGCGTTACCTCGGTGATTGGATGCGCCGTGATGAAGCCGCCGCACGGCAGTGGATGAGCGCCAACTCGCAGCAGCTTTCCCCGCAACTCGTCGAGCGATTCAATCGCCCTCGGCAAGCTCCGTAAGCCATCAGCTTTCCCGTCCGGTCCGCAGGGTTGCGGACCGGAGTGGCGATCACTCTTCACCCGATCGCCGGGACATCGACCCACGCGCCGGTCTCGTGGGACTTCCAACTAAGTTCGGCGAGTTGCACGCCCTTGGCACCTTCGCGCAGCGTCCAGCGGAACGGCTCGTCGTTGACGACGTGCTTGAGGAAGAGTTCCCACTGAATCTTGAAGGCGTTCTCGAAGGCGAGTTGGTCCGGCACCTCTACCCAGCGATCGTAGTAGTTGATCGGGCTGTCGATGTCGGGATTCCACACCGGACGCGGTGTCGTGCTCTGGTGCTGTGCCCAGCACTTGCGCAGGCCAACGATGGCGGAACCTTCCGTGCCGTCGACTTGCATGGTAAGCAGGTCGTCGCGACGAACGCGGACATTCCACGATGAATTGAACTGGCAGATGATGCCGGTGTCCGTCTCGAACAACGCGTAGGCGGAGTCATCGGCGGTGCACTTGAAGGGCTTGCCGTCTTCATCGACGCGCTCCTCGATGTGCGTGGCGGCCTTGCAGAAGACGCGGGTCACGTTGCCGAAAAGGTTGTCGATCACGTAGCGCCAGTGGCAGTGCATGTCCACGATCATGCCGCCGCCATCCTCACTGCGGTAGTTCCAGCTCGGCCGCTGGATCGGCTGGCCCTGGTGCTCGCCGGTGAAGACCCAGTAGCCGAACTCGCCACGCACGCTGAGGATCTTGCCAAAGAAACCCTGCTCCTTGAGAAGCTGGTATTTCCGCAGGCCAGGAAGCCACAGCTTGTCCTGCACGGCACCATTCTTCACGCCCGCTTTCTCGGCGACTTCGGCAATGCGGAGGGCTTCATCGAAGCTAACAGCAGTCGGCTTCTCGCAATAGATATGCTTGCCGGCAGCAATGGCCTTTTCGAGGAAGCCAATGCGATACGGCGTGCCGGAAGCATCGAAGAAGATCTCGTTGTGTGGATCGGCCAGCGCGGCATCGAGGTCGGTGGTGTAGCGCTCCACGCCATACTTCGTCGCCAGCGCACGGATTTTATCCTCATTGCGGCCGGTCAAAATGGGATCGGGAATCACCAGCGTGTCACCGCACACCACCCCACCCTGTTCGCGGATCGCGAGAATGGAACGCACGAGGTGCTGGTTGGTGCCCATGCGTCCGGTGACGCCGTTGAGGATAATGCCGAGCTTCTTGGTTTTCATAAAGGAAAAGACAAAATGGTGGGAGACTTTAGGAGAGGTCTGGAAAAATGGAGCGCACTACTCGTAGTGCTTCCCCATGAGCAAAATGGTCGCACATCGCGCCCACGGATTTTTGTTAGGCGAATAACGAGGCATGCCCTTCTTGGAGCCTTCTGCCCATGCAGCAGCTGCGGCTAAAAAAGATTCAATCGTATCATTCTCCCAACCATTCGCTCCCGGCCCGTAGGGTGAACTTGGGCTTCGTGCTTCAATCTCGACTTCTTCTTTCCGGTCAGTTGTCAGAGCCTCCAGAAAGCCGATGAAACCATCTTCGTCCTGGACCTGTTCAGCAAGGGAGTGCAGATCCGGCTTCATAGCAGTTCACAACTCTGAACGATCTTCTCGAGGAAGTCGTGCTGGTTCTCCGCCCAATACTTGCGGGAGAAAATCTCGACCTCGGTGAGGCCATCAAAGCCGGCGGCCTGAACCATCTTCGCGATGCGCGCCGAGGCATTCACCCCTTCGCCGGGCAAGCCGCGGTCGAGCAGGACGTGATCGAAGTCCGGCTTGAATTCGCAGACGTGGAACGCAAACAGCCGATCCGCAACGGCACAGCGCTGGATCTGCGCTTCCAGACCGCTTTCCCACCAGACATGGAAGACATCGAGCGCCACGCCGACCAGCGGATGGTTTAGCGACTCCGCAAGTTCGTTCGCGTCGCGCATCGAGGCTACGGCCGAGCGATCACCAGCATACATCGGATGCAGCGGCTCGATGGCGAGACGGATGCCAGCGCTTTCCGCCTGTGGCAGAAGTGCAGCAATGCCATCACGGATCTGGTCGATACTCTCCTCCGGCATCTGGCCCAACGTCGCACCGCATACGAGCACGATCATCGGCAGGCCGAGCGCTTCGGCTTCACGCAGGGCGACCCTGTTAGACTCGATGGCAGCCTCCCGGGTCGGAGCATCCTTTGCGGTAAAGAAACCTCCGCGAACGAGACTGACCGGCTTCAGACCACTATCATTCAGATGCTTTTTCACCTTCGCGAGGTCATGGCCCGCGACGGTCTCGCGCCAGATGGAAACACCGCCGATGCCACAACGGGCGTAATTCTCCAAGCACTCGTGGATCGACCACGGCTTGTTCGTGAAAGTGTGGATGGCGAGACGATCAGGCGTCATGGGGTCGATTCTCCTGGAACGAGATGGCCCACCACCCGGAGCAAGGCGGCGGGTGCTTCGTTTTCGATGATCTCCGCCTGCAAGCGAGTCGCTGCATAGCGAGCCAGTTCCTCGACCGGCAGACTGACCGTCGTGAGGAGCGGACGGGACAGGCGGCGCACGGGCGAATCATCGAATCCCGTCACCGCGATTTCATTCGGGACCGAAATGCCAAGGCGGTCGAGTTCGGTCAGCACCACCGTGCCGACGATATCGTTCACGCAGATCAAAACATTCGCGCCCTTCGCCATTGCGGCCACCTTGGCCGATTGGATCGAAGCGATATCGCTGAATAGGACGGTGTCCTTCTCGCGATCGAAGGCAATCTCGCGGTGGCGGCAGGCCTGCACGAAACCATCGAGACGCTCTTCGTGGACCTGGCCGAGACCTTCGATCGAAACGAAGCGCGGCCGGATCTCACTCATGACCGAGCGGAGATGATCGAGCAGATCCAGCATGCCAGCCGCGTGATCGGAAGCGACGCAGGGCAGCCCCGGGATCGAACGGTTGAGGACCACGAAAGGCGTGCCATGATCGCGCAGGCTTTTCAGCGTCTGCTGGCTGGGGCGCTGGAAGGCGAAAACGAAGGCATCGATGTCCCCGCCCTTCTTGTGCGGATAGGGCTCGAAGTCCGGCGAGTTGATCTCACACAACAGATTCAATCCGCAAAGCGTGAAGCCGCGGCGCAGGCCTTCGATGAGAGCCGCGAAATCATAGAACAGCGCCCGCTCCGGTTCGGCATGGCGCGGCAACACCAGCTTCACACTGAGAATGCCGCGCCCGCGATGACGACGGATGCTGCGTTTCTCGTAGCCCAGCTTCTTCGCGACCGCGGCGACCTTCTCCCGAACCTCCACCCCGACCAGACGCGAGCCATTCAGCGCGCGTGAAACGGTCGCGGAGGAAATACCCAGTTCGCGGGCGATGTCGTCGATCGTTGGCATGGGCGATTAGAGATCGTAGCCGAGACGCTTGGCACAATCCTCAATAATGCCAGCTTCCCAATCCGGGCGGCGCGGGCAGAGCTTGTGCGGCTCGGAGGTCGGGATGCGGCCGATGAGATGTTGGAAGACCGCGCAGCTGTGCTTGTAAGCCGGCACCGGAGCCCGGAAGCCGATATTGCCGAGATACTGCAGGGCATCCGTCAGCTCGGCGTAGCGATCATCGCCATCGAGCCAGTATTGGTCGCGCAGCGCGAACTTCTCCGGGCAGAACGCGGCGAGACCGAGCAGGTAGTCGGAGCCGTATTCGGTCATGTCGATCCCCAGGTCATTGCCGGTGAAGATCATGAACTCCGGCCGGACTTCATCGCGTATCTCAAGGCGGCGCAGCTCCTTGCCGCGGTCGAGTGAGGAGTGCTTGATCCCCTTCAACGCTGGAATCGTCATCAGGCCGCGGATCGTTTCCTCATCGTAAATCATGCCATTTGGCGCGAACATCTTTCCGAGCTCGAAGCCGAAGACCGACTCGTGCCCCTCGCAGACCTTGGCGTAGAGTTCGACGATCTGGTCCGGCGCCCAGTCATGGAAACGGGTCGTTTGGAAAAGAATCGGCGTGCCACCGAAAGACACGATCTCGTCCATCTGACGGCGGTAGAGATCGATGAGATCGCCTTCCACCCCCTCGACGAAGACGCCGGCCACGAAGTCGCGGCGACCGGCGATCACCTCTTTCGTAAGCCCGAGGATCTCGGTGCGCTCCGCGGCGGTCAGATAGTTCGCGTAACCGGTGTCCATGTTCACCGCGCAGCCGAGGCCGGCATCCGTGGTGCGGGCAACGGCCGCTTGGAAGGCGCTGCGGGCGATCGAGCCATCCGCCTCGAAAGGCAGCAGGCAGGCGGCGTATCCGGTGATCTTGCGGCGGAAGCGTTTGGCAGCGTGGCGGGTCTCAAGCGACATGACGCCGTCACTATTTGCATGCAAATTTAACCCTGCAAGCTTTTCTCACTCACCCATCCATGGCATTGCGTCATGGTGGTTGGCGGCCTTTTCTCGCGTCATGCGCTACGCCATCTGCAACGAGACCTTCGGATCCATCCCCCTCGCCGAGGCCGCCGCCGTCGCCGCGAAGATCGGCTACACGGGGCTGGAAATCGCGCCCTTCACCTTGGCCGAAGACGTGCGGACACTCACCACGGCGGATGCGGAAGCACTCGGCAATCAAGTGCGGGATGCCGGCATGGAAGTCGTGGGACTTCACTGGCTGCTGGCGAAAACCACCGGCTTTCATCTCACCACTCCGGACGACTCGATCCGGAAGGCGACCGCCGATTACGCCAAGCACCTCGCCGACCTGTGCCACGCCATGGGCGGCACGATCATGGTCTGGGGCAGCCCGATGCAGCGCTCGCTCGCCCCGGACTGGAACTACAACGATGCCTTTGCCCGCGCCACGGAAGTGCTGCGCGCCGCCGCCGAGCACTGCGGTCCGCTCGGCGTGACCATCGCCATGGAACCACTCGGCCATGTCGAAACGAATTTCCTCACCAGCGCCGCCGAGACCATCCGGCTGTGCGAAGCCGTCGGCCATCCAGCCTGCAAGCTCCACCTCGATGTGAAGGCGATGAGCTATGAGGACAAGCCGATCGGCCAAGTGATCCGCGAGAGCAAGGACTGGACCGTCCACTTCCACGCCAACGACCCGAACCTCCGTGGCCCCGGCATGGGCGAGGTGGAATACTCACCCATCGTCGAAGCACTACGGGAAACGTCATACGACGGCTGGGTCTCGGTCGAAGTCTTCGACTACACGCCGACGCCAGAGGCCATCGCCACCGAGAGCCTCTCCAACCTGCGGCGATTCTTCACCTGAGATACTGGGAGCGCGGAATTCAGTGGAAATCATGCGACTCTGCGGCGTGGACCGGCTCGGCACCCCGCAAGGGATAAACCTCATCCACATAGATCGTCCGCTGCCCACCCTCGGCAATCTGCACTCGTCCCGTCGCCATCAGGAAAGGCTCGCTGACGATCGTCAGGCGCATGCGCTGAAAATTCTCCTTCTTCACGAAGAGGTTCGAAATTCCGGTTTCGTCTTCCAGGGAGATGAAGCAATGCCCCTTCGCCGTGCCCGGACGCTGACGACAAATCACCAAGCCCCCCACCCTCGCCGGCATGCCATGCGACAAGCTCTGAAGATCACGCGCATTTACCAATCCCATCTCCAAATGGCTCTGCCGCCATAGCTTCATTGGATGCGGACCGGTGGAAGCACCCTGAATCGCCAGATCCGCCGCCAGACGCTCGTGCAGGTTCATCGCCGCTAAAATTTCGTTATCCTCTTCAGCATCGCGGCCTTTCTCCAACAAATCTCCATAAAGCGGCAGCTCGACCTGCCACATCGCCTTACGACGATGGCCGACCTTGGGCAGATCGTTCAAAGCTCCCGACTTCGCGAGCACCCGCCGCTCCTTCGCATTCGGAGACACGCGACTGAGAAAGTCTGCCAGCGAGTCAAAGGGCTCATTACTCCTTTCTCGCACGATTCTCTCCTGAGTCTCCTTCGAAATTCCACGCAAGCGGTGCAGTCCCAAGCGGATGGTCGAGTCATCCACGACCTCCGTCGTTACGAGACTGTGGATGCATGAAACCGGCAAGACATGAATCCCGTGACGCTTCGCATCCTGAATCAGGGAATGCGCGGAGTAAAAGCCCATCGGCTGGTTATTGAGCAGCCCAGTATAAAAGGCGGCGGGCTCGTGAACCTTGAACCAGCAGGACCAGTAGGCGATCGAGGCAAAGGATAGGGCGTGGCTCTCGGGAAAGCCATAGAGAGAAAAATTACCAACAGCATCTACCACCTTGTCCTGAACCTCCTTCGTGATCTTTCGCTCAATCATTCGTTCGCGAAGCTTCGCTGTGACTTCCCGCATTCTCTTGTCCGAACGATTGAAGGACATCGCCTTTCGGAGTTGGGCCGCTTCATTCCCGGTGAAATCCGCGATGATCTCGGCCATCTTCAGCACTTGTTCCTGAAAGAGAGGGATACCCAGCGTGCGCTTCAAAACAGGCTCGAAGTCGTCGTGAATCCAATCCGGCTTATCCAAACCTTTTCTCCTCCTCAGATAGGGATTGAGTAGCCCGCCCTGGATAGGGCCCGGCCTCACGATTGCGACTTGGATTGCGATCTCATAGAAATCGTCAGGCTGCAAAATCGACAGGGTAGCCATCTGAGCCCGTGACTCGACTTGGAAAGTTCCAATCGTATCGGAGCGGTGAAGCATATTGTAGACGGCCTTGTCTTCGAGATCGATGCCTGCCAACTCGAAGCGCGGCTCCTTCCGGCGACGAATCTCGATCATGTTTTCCATGGCGGCCAGCATCCCGAGACCTAACAGATCAATCTTCACCAACCCGAGATCCTCGCAATCGTCCTTGTCCCACTGCACAATGGTGCGGCCCGGCATGTTAGCAGGCTGGATGGGCACGACTTCATCGAGCCCTTGATTGCAGATGACGATGCCCCCTGAGTGCTGGCCAAGGTGACGCGGCAAGCCCAACACGGCATGGTAGAGTTTCTCCAAAGCCACCAGCCGCGGATGTGAGGGAGGCAACAGGTAGGCCATCTGTCCCTCAAAAACCTCCTGCCGTTCTGCTTCGATCTCTTCCGGAGTGGGTGGAGCCTCTGTGTCCGAGCGCTTCCAGTGATACGGCGTGCTTCCCAAGGAGGAAAAGCGGTCGGCAATTGACGGAGGAAAACCCAACACCTTCGACATCTCGCGGAAGGCCGACTTCCCGCGATAGGTAATCACGTTCGCCGTCATGGCCGCACCCCGCGCTCCATATTTCTTGAAGACGTATTGAATCACTTTCTCGCGCTGGTCGCCCGAGGGGAAATCGATGTCAATGTCCGGCCATGATTTGTATTCGTTCTTGGTGGGTCCTTCCGAAAGAAAGCGCTCGAAGACGAGCTTCTGCTTCACCGCATCGACATTGGTGATGCCGAGGACATAGCAGACCACCGAATTCGCCGCGGAGCCCCGGCCTTGGCAGAGAATGCCTTCCTTTCGGGCGTGGTCCACGATGTCTTGGACGATGAGGAAGTAGCCGGAAAGCTCCAGACGACCGATCAGTCCAATCTCCTTTTCCAGCGTGGCTCGGATCTTTGGGGTGATCTCCTTGTAACGAAGCTTCGCTCCAACCTCACACTTCTCACGCAGGCATTGCGTTTGTTCATCCAAGTCCATGAGCCGACCCGTCTCGTCCTCGTAGCAGGGAAATTCGTAACCCAGCTTCTCCAACGTGAAGTTGATCCGATCCGAGAGTTCCTGCGTATTTTCAAGGGCCTCCGGTAGATCCGAAAAAAGCCGAGCCATCCGCGCAGGTGACTTCAGATGTCGTTCACCATTCGGCTCCAACAAAATCCCGGCTGCATCCAGCGAAGTGTGATGACGTAGGCAGATGAATGCGTCCGCCAGCAAGCGATTCTCACGCACGGCATGCAGAGGTGCATTGCTAGCGAGTAGCGGCAGCCTCAGGTGCCGGGCCAAATCAATGAGGGCACGATTGATCTTCGCATCGTCGCGCAGGCCGTGGCGAAGGATCTCCACGTAAACGTTCCCATGGCCGAATAACTGGATAAGCCCTCGCGCTGCTTGCATGGCCGCTTGCCGATCGTCACGGAGCAAATGGCGAATCACCGGCCCCTCACGATCCCCTGTCAAAGCGATCAAGTCCCCGCGATTCATCTCATCGTGAGCGACGATCTCATTCAGGCGCCGGTTAGTAAGATGGCGCGAAAGTATGCGGTAGCCCGTGCGAGTGGCGCAGATCACCGGCACATGCGCGCCATCGATCTCCAACGTGGCACCGGTGATAGCGCGGATGCCGCGCTTGCACGCTTCATGGTAAGCTCGGGCCGAACCGTAAAAGCCTTCGTGATCCGTGATGGCGATGGTGGCCAGATCGATCTGCGCCGCCCGTTCCATGAGCACCTCGGGATCGCTGGCGCCACGCAGGAAGGAGAAGGCCGAGCGAGCGTGAAACTCGTGGAATGGAAGTGATGCTTTCATTCACTGGTAAAGACCATCGATCACCCAACGATCCGGCGGAGTGAATGCGAGGCGCAGCAATTGGTCACCGGCCAGACGGACATCCCATTCGATCCTTCTCCAAGCAGCCTCCGGATCCCACCAATGGCCGGAGTGGAGGAATGGGCCACGAGTTTCCATGACTTGGCCTCGACAAGGACCGGTGAGCAACGCCAAAGGACGCGGCTGGCGGGGATCAGCATCGGCAGCGACCATCACCGGCGCAGCCGGGCGGAAACGGCGCAGGGGCATGGAATTCGAGGGAAAGAATCCGCCTTGGGGAGAAGGTGTGTGTCCATCTGCGGGCAACAGCTTGAAATCATCCGGCCGATGGCTCACCGGCGGCACGGGGATGCCGACCTTGCCCGTACCTAACAGGCCCTCCAGTTGGGCCAGGGTATCCGTCCAGCGCTCCGGTTGCGGAAGCTGCCGAATGAACCAATCGCGCTGCGCCGCGGTGGGCAGCGTGGTTTCAACATCGAGCGTGAGACCCACCACGTTGCTGCCGGTCTTCAGCGAATCTAACAAAACCTGAATCGGCCTGAGCAATTCCCCCTCCTCCACTCGTGGCTCGGGCAAACGGATTTCCCGGAGGAAGACGCCCCCACGTTCCAGATGGAAGACGATCCTCAAGGTCTTCACCGCCACATACCTCGCAGCCAGACGGGCAGAGAGCACGTGCAGCAAGCGCTTGAAGGCAAATACCAGTGGCTCGGTCGCGGTCACCGGTTCCTCGAAATCCATGGTCTGCTCCATACTCTCCGGTGGCCGATGGAGCCGCAGCAAGCGACAGGTCTTGGCATGGAGCAGGTCATGCCACGCGCCCGATTGCGGTCCCAGGCGGGCAGTCAGTTCCTGCCGTGAGAGCTGCATGAAATCCCCCAGCTTCGAGAGCCCCCAATCCTTCAGCAGCGGCAGGAACTCATCGCCCCCCGGCAGGAAATGCAGAAGCTCGAGTGGCAATCTCGCGATGTCTCGCGAGGTAACCAAGCGCTCATGGCAATCTTCATGACGCACCGCAAGGCGAGCCAGATCCGGCGTGGCCGCCCGCGCATGCAGCGGCCAAATGTCCGCCACTTCCAACTCCCCCAAGTGTGCCGCGTGCCTTGAAGACGTGCGCGACAGATCCAACAAGAGCGTATCCTTGCACGCCACCTCCAGGTCCGGCGTGATGCTCTCGGCTTGTGCGATCATCTCCCGTAGCAACTGCGCCTCGCCTGCAGGATCCGGAGTCAGCACCTTCAGGTCGGGACAGCGGACCAGCGCACGATTGAGCGGCCAGCCGGGACCGATGCCAGTCTCTCGCGCGGCGTCGTTCACCGCTTGGAGCGGCAGCTTCACCTTCTCGATAATCGCCTCCGGATCGACATCCGCTTCCAGCACCGCGCAGGGCTTGCCACGTGCCTCGGGACAAGCTCGCAACGCTGCCATGACCGTGAGATCTGGAAGATGGAGGGCAGCAAACATGACGTTTCAATTCACCCGTTTCATCCGCTCCGGCACCACCCGCAGCCGCGAGACGAGTTCGCGACGTGGGAACTCGAAATCCTCCAGACCCAGCCGGCCATTCAAAGCGACACGCACCGCGGCACATGGCACTTGAGCCACGGGTGACATGACGACCAACCGGCAATTCCCCGTGGCAGCCGCCAATTTCAAGCGCCACCATGCCGAGGCCGGGATACCGCTCAATTCCCTGCGGCCGATGCCACAAGTATCCAGCAGGACGAAGGGGATGTTCGCATCCCGCACCAACAGATCCGTCGCTTTCAACATCTCGATGGCCGTGCCGCAACGGACCCAGACCAGCCGAGAACAGGCCTCCGGCGTGAAGGACGCGGGGTCAAACTGATCGCCCCCATCGATGAGAATGAAATCGGGCAGCGGAGCGATTTCCTGCGGCTCGCCCAGGAGCCCAGCCACCAGCAGGCTGAGACCCGACCCGATGACTTCCGAAATCGCTCCCGGCGGAAAGAAGGCGGGATCGAAGGGTTGCTCCGGCGGGGCCTCTTCACCGGCAATCGGCGGCGCGACGTGAGCCTGCGGGAATTGCTCCCGCAGTTGCTTGCGCAATTGCTCGATCACGGCGACAGCCACGAGGGCACGCTACGGGAAATTCCAGAATGTTCAATCGAACAGTTTGTTTGAAATGTTTCGCCCGGCTGGATTTGCGCCAGCAGTGAATTTTCTCTCGAAAAATCAAGGAGCTGCCCGCGTATCTCCTGCGGATCATGCGTCGCCTTGCCTGCCATCTGCTGCTGGGACTGACGGGCGTTTTGCCCGCTCAGGACGCGATGGCACCGGCCAGCGGTGAAGCGATCTACGCCGAGCACTGCGCCTCCTGCCATGGCAAGCATGGCGAGGGAAATCCCGATGAGGTGGACGAGCCGCTGCAAGGCGAGCGCTCGCTGCCATCGCTCTCCCGCTACATCGATCGTAAGATGCCGGAGGACAAACCGGAGATCCTCAATGCCGAGGAGTCACAGCGGGTCGCCGAATTCATTTACGGTGCCTTTTACTCGGCCGAGGCGCGGACCAAGAATACCCCGCCGCCGAAGGCCGCATTTGCGCGCCTGACCAACCGGCAGTTCCGCGAGTCGGTCGCGGATCTGTTAGGCAGCTTCGGCCAAGCGACCCAGCCCGGCGAAGGCCGCGGACTAAAGGCGCAATACTTCGATTCCGACGGCATGAACAAGAAGGCCCGCAAGGCGCTCGAACGCGAAGACCGCGAGCTGGCCTTCGACTTCGGCGAAGGGCCACCGGTCGAGGGCATGAAGGCTGACCAGTATTCGGTCGCTTGGGACGGTTCCTTGCTCGCGCCTGCGACCGGCTGGTACGAGTTCAAGCTGATCACGCCGAATGGCGCGCGGCTCTACCTCAATGGTGACCAGCAGGACGGCGACGGGAACTTCCGCGATGACAGCGGTGCGAAACGCCAGCCAGCCTTGATCGATGCATGGGTCAGTTCCGGCGCGGAGGTCCGCGAGTCAAAGGCGCGGCTGTTCCTGCTCGGAGGCCGTAGCTATCCCTTCCGGCTCGACTACTTCAAGTATCAGGACAAGCGCGGCATGATCCGCCTCGAGTGGAAGGCGCCGCGCGGCGAGTGGGAGGTACTACGTGCGCCGTACCTTTCACCATCACGTGCGGTTCGGGTTGCCGTGGTGAGCACGGACTTCCCCGCCGACGACGCCAGCGAGGGCTATGAGCGCGGCACCGGCATCTCGAAAGATTGGCACGAAGCCACGACTACGGCAGCGATCGATGTGGCAAACCAGGTGCTGTCCCGCCTGCCCTTCCTGAGCCGGACGAAGGACGATGACCCGGAGCGCCCGGCGAAATTGAAGTCCTTCATCGCGTCCTTCGCCGAGCGAGCCTTCCGCCGGCCGCTCAGTGATGAGATGCGGCAGCTCTACGTCGAGCGCCCCTTCGCCGATGGCGTCGCGCCGGAACAGGCGGTGAAGCGCGCGGTGATCTTGATCCTCAAATCACCGCGCTTCCTCTATCCCGAACTCGGCAAGGAGAAGGACGACTACACCGTGGCGTCACGGCTTGCACTCGGCGCATGGGATTCGCTACCCGACCAGGCTTTGGTTGACGCGGCAAAGACCGGCCAACTCCGTACACCAGAGCAAGTAAAAGCTCAGGCGCAGCGAATGATCTCCGACCCGCGGGCGAAGGCGAAGGCCAATGAGTTCTTCCAGCGCTGGCTGAAGCTCGATGCCGATGGCGACCTGCGGAAGGACGACAAGGAGTATCCCGGTTTCGATGCCGCGCTGGTCGCTGATCTGCGACGCTCGCTGGAGTTATTCGTCGAGCAGACCGTGTGGAGCGAGAAGTCCGACTACCGCGAGCTAATCCAAGCGGATTACCTGCTTTTCAATGATCGCCTGGCGAAGTTCTACGGCATGCCCATGCCGGAAGGCGGCGGGTTCCAGCCCGTGAAGTTCGACCCCGCCCAACGTGCCGGCGTGCTCACGCATCCATACCTGCTTGCCCGGCTCGCACATCCCGATAGCACATCGCCGATCCATCGAGGCGTCTTCGTCACGCGGAATGTGTTAGGCGGAATCCTCAAGCCACCGCCGGAAGCGATCGCCTTCGAGAACCACAAGTTCAATCCGAAGATGACGATGCGCGAGAAGGTCGCCGAGATGACGCGGAACGCGAACTGCATGACCTGCCACGAGACGATCAATCCGCTCGGCTTCACCTTGGAGAACTTCGACGCCGTGGGTCGCTACCGCACCACCGAGGGCGAGCGGCCGATTGATCCCGAGGCCGATTACCACACCCTGGAAGGCGAGACACTGCGCCTGAAGGGACCTCGCGATCTGGCGAACCACGCGGTGGAATCAGCCGGCGCACGCCGGGGTTTCATCCGCCAGATTTTCCAATACGAGCTGAAGGAGAATCCCGCCGTCTTCGGGCACGATACGGTGACGAAGCTCGACACTACCTTCACCGCCTCCGGCCATCACGTCCGGCAACTCCTCGTCGAAATCAACGCCCTGGCCGCCAGCCAAGGCATCGTCAGCCCCGACCAAGCCAGCCGATGAACACGACCACCCGCCGCCACTTCCTCCGCCAGCTCGGCCTGTCCGCCGCCGCCCTGCCTTTCCTCCCTACCCTGCCCTCGCTCGCTCAAGGAGCGACCGGCGCGAAGATGCAGCGCATCATCTTCCTGTTCACGCCGAATGGCACCATCCCCACGGAGTTCTGGCCGGATCAGGCGGGCCCGGACTTCCAGCTCAAGCGCATCCTCGCACCACTGGAGCCCTTCAAGAAGCGGCTCATGACCCTGAAGGGCGTCCACAATAAGGTGCGCGGCGATGGCGATGGCCACATGCGCGGCATCAGTTGCCTGCTCACTGCCGACGAGTTGCTGCCCGGCAATATCCAAGGCGGCAGCGACAAGCCCGCCGGCTGGGCGCGCAACATCTCGATCGACCAAGAGATCAGGAATTTCCTCCAGGCCCGGCCCGAGACCGCCACTCGCTTCGGCTCGCTGGAGCTAGGCGTCGCGGTGCCTAACAGGGCCGATCCGTGGACGCGCGAATCTTACGCCGGCCCGAATCAGCCACTCGCGCCAAACAGCGATCCCTATGCGCTGTTCGAAAAGCTCTACGGCAGCATGAAGGACCGCGAGAACCTCGGCAGTGTGCTTGATGAAGTGCGCGACGACCTGCGCACCATCGCTGCCAATGTCGACCGTGAGGAAAAGGATCTGTTAGACCAGCACGCGACCTTCGTCCGTGAGATGGAGAAAGACCTCCAGAGCAGCGGCACGCAGAACCTGCTGTTCCCGCCTCCCGCCCTGGAAGCCGGCGTGGCGCTCGACAATGACGGCATTCCGAAGATCAGCACCATGCAAGCGGACCTGCTGGTGAACGCCTTTGCCAACGGCATGGCCCGCGTCGCTACGCTGCAATACACCAACAGCGTCGGCCAAGCCCGCATGCGTTGGCTGAATATCCACGAGGATCACCACCATCTTTCGCACGAACCGGACAGCAATGCCGATGCGCAGGAGAAGCTGGTGAAGATCAATATCTGGCTATGCGAACAGCTCGCCTACCTCGCCAAGAAACTCGACAGCATCCCCGAGCCCAGCGGCCAAGGCACCATGCTCGACCACACGACCATCGTCTGGACCAACGAACTCGGCAAAGGCAATAGCCACTCCTTGGACAACATCCCCTTCCTCCTCCTCGGCGGCGGGCTTGGCTTCAAGACCGGCCAAGCCATGCAGTTCGACAACGTCACCCACAACCGCCTGTGGCTGTCGATCGCCCATGCCTTCGGCCATCACATCCCCGTCTTCGGCCAGCAGCAATTCTGCGAAGGCGGGCCGTTGGGGCTATCGTGATCTCCCGTCCCCGTCTCCGATCCCTCCGGGATCACGAGACAACCAGCCTGCCTCCGCGAGCAGTCACCCATCCCACTTGCAAACGAAAAACGCCCCATCCTCACGGACGGGGCGTTTGGTAAACTCGGTCTTATACGAGACGATCAAATCTCCGCCACCGGCAGGTTCGCGACTTCCTCGCGGACCTTCTCGGCAAGCAAGGTCGACAGGTAGCGCTCGGTGGACGAGGCGCCGACGGTCACGATGCGCTTGCCCGCATACTCCGGACGCTTGGCGAGCTGGATGGCGGCCCAGACGTTGGCACCGGTGGAGATACCAGCCGGAATGCCTTCCTCGGTGTTGAGCGCTTGAGCGGTGGCAAAGGCATCTTCGTTGGTGACCTGGATCACTTCATCGATGACGTCGACGTTGAGGTTCTTCGGGATGAAGCCGGCACCGATCCCTTGGATCATGTGCGGGCCGGGCTTGAGTTCCTCGCCATTGCGGAACTGGGTGATGACCGGGCTGGCCACGGGCTCCACGGCGTAGGACTTCAGGGCGGTGCGGCCTTTGATGACTTCAGAGACGCCGGTGATGGTGCCACCGGTGCCGACGCCGGCCACGAAGGCATCGATCTTGCCATCGGTGTCGCGCCAGATCTCCTCGGCGGTCGTCTCGCGGTGAACCTGCGGGTTGGCCGGGTTGTCGAACTGGCCGGGACCGAAGGAACCGGGGTTCTCTTCAAGGAGTTGCTTGGCCTTGGCGATGGCACCGCCCATCCCGCGAGCACGCGGGGTGAGGACGATCTCGGCACCGAGCAGGCGGAGCAGCACGCGGCGCTCGATCGACATGCTCTCCGGCATCGTCAGAATGCAGCGGTAGCCCTTGGCGCGGGCGACAAAGGCGAGCGCGATACCGGTGTTACCGGAAGTCGGCTCGATGATCAGGCCACCAGGCTTGAGCGAGCCGTCCTTTTCGGCGGCTTCGATCATCGATCGGCCGATGCGGTCCTTCACGCTGAACAGCGGATTGAAGAACTCGGCCTTGAGCAGCACCTCGGCGTTGAGGCCCTGGGTGAGCTTGTTCAGGCGGATAAGCGGGGTGTTGCCAACGGTGGCAACCATGGAGTCTGCGATAGGCATAGCTTTATGGGGCGGGATGTTGGATAGGAGATTGAATGGAGGAGGCCGCGGAAGGCCACGGAAAAACGGGTCAATTTATGTCACCGGAGAGGGCACGGAGAAGCCCTGAGGGGTCTCCCCCACGAAGTAAACATCGCGATCCGGGCGCGAGCCCGGCGTGTGAACGTCCAGCATCACCAAGGCATCCTCGCCCGTGACGAAGGCATGGGTGGTCCCGGGCGGCAGGCGCAGGAAATCGCCGGTGCGAAGGGCGTGCTCCACGCCATCGAGCACCGCGATCCCGCTGCCGGCGAGGACGAGGTAAAGCTCCTCCGCCAGCTTGTGGTAGCTGGTGGAGGTGCGCTGGTTCGGCCCGATGCGGACGCGGTAGGCGGTCGCCGCGCCTTCGTCGGCGACCGGGATCAGCGTCTCGATCTCATACGGACCGAGACGCGCCGTATCCGAACCCTCACCTTCCCTGACATGCAGCACTTGGAGTGACGATGCCATGACGTGCTCGAACGCGAAGTGGTTAGATTTGGAAATCCGAGTTGCCGGAATCCAAGTGGAGACCGCACTCGTATTTCTCGCCATTGAAGCGGGTCTCCTCCGCGGAGAGACCGTCCACGGCGGGCACCGTGCTGTGCCAATCACCCATGGTGACATAGCCTTCCGCTTCCAGCGGATGGCGCGGCAGGTCGTTCTGGTGCATGAAGACCGAGACCTGCGCATCCGCCCAATCGAGGATCGGGTAGACCTTCAGTGTCTTCTTCTGCTGCTCGGCGAAGGCGCGCTCGGCGCGAGTGCTCGAGTGGCTGCGGCGCACTCCGCTGATCCAGACGTCGGCGCCGAGTTCCTTCAGCGCGCGGTCCATGGGCTCGACTTTGGTGAAGATGCCGTACTTGGCGAGGCCTTCTTTACCCTGCTCCCACAGCTTCCCGTAGAGGGCTTCCATGCGGGCAGCGGAGTGGGTCGGCTGATAGACGCGGAGGTCGGTGCCGAGCAGCTTGGTCAGCTCGTCGGCGTAGCGGTAGGTCTCCGGGAAGTGGTAGCCGGTATCGATGAACACGACCGGGATCTCCGGTGCATTGTCTGCGATGAGCTTGAGCATGACCGCGGCCTGCAGACCGAAGCTGGTCGAGGCGACCAGCCGACTGCCGTAGCGTTCGTGCAAGAGCTTGAGCCGCTCGCCGGCCTTCAGGCGGGCGAGTTCATCCGAAAGCGTTTCAGCTTCGGAAGGAGTGGCGATGCGAGAGATGGTGGACATTTTGGTAAACCGCGATGAACGCGAGGGAATGAGTTGTTATCTAAAAACGAAAACACGGAGCGGTGGGTCGGCCTAAGGCCGACACCGCTGGTATCCGGTTTCACATTCCCTGTTCATGGTCGGTTCAGTTCTTGAGCGCCTCTTCCTTGATGTTCTTGTGGAAGTCGGCGCCCTGCTTGGTTTCGGCGACAATGCCGGCGCGGATGACGAAGTCACCGAAGTGCTCTCCGGCCTCCCGCTCCTTGGCATAGCGCTGGAAGATCGGGGCCAACAGGCCGCGGATCTCGTTCGAGTGGATGTCCTGACGGTAGAGCTTGCTAAGCCGCTGGCCGGCATGGCCACCGCCGAGATAGAGATTGTAGCGATCCGGGCCGCGACCGACGAAGCCGATCTCGGAGATGAAGGGACGGCCGCAACCGTTCGGGCAACCGGTCATGCGGATGGTGATCGAGTCGTGGCGGAGACCGGCGTTTTCCAGTTCCTCTTCCAGTTCGGTCACCACTTCCGGCAGATAGCGTTCGGCTTCCGCAAGGGCCAGGCCGCAAGTCGGCAGGGCAACACAAGCAATCGACGCGAGACGCAGCGCGCTACGCTCGTGGCTGTGGTGCATGCCGTATTTCTCCAGCAGCGCCTCAATCTCCGAGCGCTTCTTGGCGGAGATATTGGCGATCACGAGGTTCTGGTTGGCGGTCAGGCGGAAGTCACCGTCGTGGATCTTCGCGATCTCGCGCAGGCCGGTGCGCATCGGGAAGGCCGGCGTGTCGAGCACGCGGCCGCCTTCGACGAAGAGCGTGTAGTGGAAGTTCCCCTTCTCGTCTTCGACCCAGCCGAAGCGGTCGCCGTTGTCCGTAAACTTGTAATCACGCACCGGGCCGAGTTCGTAGCCGAGGTACTCGTTCAGCTTGGCGAGAATCCAGTCCGGGCCGTGGTCGTCCACGGTATACTTGAAGCGCGAGTGCTTGCGATCGGTGCGGTCACCGAAGTCGCGCTGCACCAGCACTACCTTCTCGGAGACATCCACGATCTGCTCTGGCGTGCAGAAGCCGATCACATCGGCTAGGCGCGGATAGGTCGCCTCGTTGCCGTGGGTCGAGCCCATGCCGCCACCGACGGCGACGTTGTAGCCGACGAGCTTGCCGTTCTCGACGATGGCGATGAACGAAAGGCAGTTCGCGAAGATGTCCACGTCGTTGCTCGGCGGCACGGCGATGGTGATCTTGAACTTCCGCGGCAGGTAGGTCTTGCCGTAGATCGGCTCCTGCTCCTCCTGCTCGGAGGTTTCGATCTTCTCACCATCCAGCCAGATCTCGTGGTAGGCACGGGTCGCTGGCGTGAGATGCGTGGAGATGTCCTGCGCCGCCTTCAGCACCTCGGCATGCACCGACGAGAGATAGGGGTTCGGATTGCACATCACGTTGCGGTTCACGTCGCCGCAAGCAGCGACCGTGTCCATGGCAGTCTGGTTGATCTCCTTGATCGTGCGCTTCAGGTTCGACTTGATGATGCCGTGGAACTGGAAGGCCTGGCGCGTGGTCAGCTTGATGGTGCCATTGGCGAATTGCGTCGCGAGGCGATCCGTCTCAAGCCACTGATGCGGGGTGGCGACGCCACCGGGCACGCGGATACGGATCATGAAGGAGTAGGCCTTCTCGAGGCGATGCTTGCGGCGGTCGTTGCGCAAGTCGCGATCGTCCTGCTGGTAGGTGCCGTGGAACTTCAGTAACTGCTGGTCGTCCTCCGACATCGAGCCGGTGGACAGGTCGGCGAGACCTTCCTGAATGGTGCCGCGCAGGTAGTTCGAGCGCGTCTTGATGCCTTCGTTGGCGGAGAGTTTCTTTTCGCTCATGGCGTCTGAAAAATTGGAACTTGGAACTGCTGACCCGGTGCTTGGTCAATACACGTCGCGCTGGTAGCGCTTGGACTTCTTGAGGTCTTCGACGTAGGCCTCGGCGACTTCGCGGGAGAAGCCGCCCTCTTTCTCAACGACGGCAATCAGTGCCTCGTGGACGTCACTGGCCATGCGAGAGGCATCGCCGCAGACATAGAAGTGTGCGCCTTCCTGAAGCCAGCCGTAGAGCTCCTTGGCGCGGTCCAGCATGCGATGCTGCACGTAGACCTTTTCCGGCTGGTCGCGGGAGAAGGCGACATCGAGCTTGGTCAGGTTCCCCTCCTTGAGGTGGTCCTGCCACTCGGTCTGATAGAGGAAGTCGTAGGTGTAGCGCTGGTCGCCGAAGAACAGCCAGTTCTTGCCCGGCTTGCCGAGGGCGGCGCGTTGCTCGACGAAGGCGCGGAACGGCGCAACACCGGTGCCCGGCCCCACCATGATGACCGGCGTGTCGGCCGAGGCCGGCAGGCGGAAGTTCTTGTTCTGGTGCGTGTAGACCGGAACCTTGCCACCCTTTTCGATGAGGTCGGCGAGGTACGTCGAAGCCACGCCCTTCCGCGGCTGGCCGTGAGCCTGATAGCGCACGGAGGCAACGGTCAGGTGAACTTCACCGGGATGCGCCAGCGGGCTGGATGCGATCGAGTAAAGCCGCGGCGGCAGTTTGCGGAAGATGGTCACCAGATCCGCGGCAGCGAGGCCACTGGAAGCGAAGTCGGCGATCGCATCTGCGATCCAGCGGCCCCATTGGTAGTCCTTGAGCTGGTCCTTCGCGTCATCGGCGAGCAGGGCGGCAAGCTTGTCCGAACCGGAGATCGCTTGGAGCTTGGTCAGCACGGCACGCGACAGGGCAGTGATGTCGAAGTCTTCGCGCAGTGCGTCGGCCAAGACCTTTTGCCCCACGCCCTTCACCTCGACATTCTCGCTGCCGGAGAGCTTTGAGGCCTTGAGGATGCCTTCCACGATGTCCGGCGAGTTCACCGGCACCACGGCGAGCGCATCGCCGGCGTCGTAGGTCAGGCCGGAGCCTTCGAGCGAGAGTTCGTAGTGCCACGTCTCCTTGGTCGTGCCCCTGCCATTCAGCAGGACCTTCTCCAAGAGCTCGGAGGGGAACGGATTCTTCTTTCCATACTCCTCCGCCACATGGGTCGCGGTCGGCGCAAGCACCACAGGAGCCGGAGCGGCCGGGCCGAAGGACTTCAGAGCAGCATCCAGCCATTCTTGATACGGCTGCTCATACTCCACGTCGCAATCCTGACGCGGCGAAATCCGGGTCGCGCCCAGCGTCTCCAAGCGGGCGTCGACGTCCTTGCCGATCTGGCAAAACTTCTCATAAGCAGTATCGCCCAGCGCGCAGACCGAGAAACGGACGGCCGGCAGATGGATCGCCGAGCCATTCATGAACTCCTTATAGAAAGAGGTCGCGCTTTCCGGCGGCTCGCCATCACCCCAGGTGCTGACGATCACCAGCAGGTTCTCCACCTTCGCAAGATCCGCCGGCGAGATGTCCGACATGTTCTTTACGGCGGCTTGGAAACCACGCTTCTTCGCCTCCTTCGCTGACAGATCCGCCAGCTTTTCGGAATTCCCCGATTCCGTGCCATAAAGCACGGTCAGCTTCAGGGAGCCTGTCGCCGCAGCCACGGGAGCCGCACCCACCGGCGCGGCGGAAAGAAATCCAGCCAGCCAGAAGCGCTGGGACGCATCGAGGCCTGCCAGCGCCAAATCGACGGCGCGGCGCTGGTCGGAAGAGAAGGGAGCGTGCTCGGGAAGCATTACCTTAGTTACTTGCTCAGGTTTATATGGTTTCGGGCGGAGCATTCACCTGCCCCGCCCGGGGTGCAAGGGGAAATTCCGCGGGAGGTGCAGTTTGCTCCCCTAACAATTGATTTGAGACGAAGTCGCCGGGTCGCTTCGCTTTGATGACAGAAAAAACGCGGTTGCCATGCCAAACAAGCAAGCGTTCGCGCGTAATCTCGCTCCAACAATCCTCGCCGCACGGAACACGCTGGAAGCTTGCCGCTTTCATCCAGGATGCGACTAAATGCCAATGAACCCATCTCTCGCCATGCAGGCCCTGCCTCGATCGCCAATTTTTCGACCCATGCTCCTTCGCCTGCTGCCCTTGCTGCTCCTTTGGTTCGTATCCGCTCCCCTGCATGCCGCTCCGCTTCGGGTGATCGTATCGAGCGACAATAACCAAGTTGCGAACGCCTATTTGTCCGCGCTCAAGTCAGGCGGTGCCCAGGCAATCGCCGTCCTTACCCCGGACGAGGCGAAGCTCTCCAAAGCCGACGTGCTCCTGCTGCATCGCGAGAAATTCGACGCTCTGCCCGGGAGCTCTCAAACGGCGATCACGAATTTCACCAAGCGCGGCGGCGGCATCGTCGTGGTCAATGGCGCCGTCGCAGCCGGCGACGCAGCGTGGGGAAAGGCGACCTTCGGCGGTGGCTGGGATGACAGCAGCCGGAAGTTCACAAGCAAGATGATGCTCTACGTGGTCGCGAACGCCCATCCGATCGTGAAGGACAGCTCACCCTTCGATATCGACGATGACACGCTGTATGACTTGGAGCTCGAGAATGACATCCAGGTGCTCGCGTCGGCCTTCACTCCGAAAGGCCGCGATGCCAAGCGCGGGGATGGCCCCAAGGTGCCCGGCCGCGACGTGAGAGCCTCGGTCTACGACCTGCAACCGCAGATCTGGACCTATGAGCCCTCCACGCATCGAGCCGCGGTGATTCTGCAAGGCGCGCCCGCCACCTTGGCTCACGCGAGCATCCGCAGCTTCATCCTGCGCTCCGTAGCTTGGAGCGGAAAGCACGAGGTCGATGAACTCTGCTCCAAGGCCGACCTCGCCACCTTGCGCTATCCCGCCGGTGGTCCTCTCCGCGCCGCCGATGCCATCAAGCAATTCAAGCTGCCGAACGGCTTCGTGGCGAATGTCGTGGCCGAAGAGCCGCTGATCAACAAGCCGATCGCCGTGCAATGGGATGGCAAGGGCCGCCTCTGGGTCGCCGAATCCCCCGAGTATCCGAACGGACGCCGCCCCACGGTTGCAGAGCCTTGGAAAGAAACCGGCGCCTTGACTCCCGTCGATCCGAACCGCCCGGCGGAGGACAGCATCAGCATCCTCGAAGACACGAACGGTGACGGGAAGATGGACAAGAAGACCGTCTTCTACAAAGGCCTCGAGCTCGTCACCGGCTTCTGCCTGTCAGAAGCCGGCGTCATCGCGGTGGCGCAGCCACACATCGTCTCGCTGCAGGACGAAAATGGCGACGGCAAGGCCGATGTCGTGAAGCCACTCTATGAAGGCTTCGCACCCGGCGACACACACTTCGTCGCCAATCACTTCGTTGCCGCCCCCGATGGCTGGATCTACGCCAGCACCGGCAGCGATGCCAACGTGACAAGTGCACTCACGAACAAGAGCATGGGCCGGGTCACCCCGGGGGTCTTCCGCTTCAAGGCGGACGGTTCCGCGATCGAGCAGGTCGCGTCCCAGGGCGGCAACTCGTTCGGCGGCGAAGTGACCAGCGACATGGAAATCTTCCACGGCAAGGCCACCAGCGGAAATCCTGTCCAGCACGTGGTCCTTCCGGAATGGGTGCTGGCACGCGCTCCAAACACCAAGGCCTCGAGCTTCGTCTCCGTGAATCCCGGCCGGACCGTGGCACGCACCGACATGCCGGACCGCGCGCCCACCATGCAGATCGACCAGGTCGGCCGCTACAGTGCCGGCTGCTCGACGGCGGTCTATGAAGGCGGAGCGTGGCCGAAGGAATACGACGGCAAGATCTTCATGTCCGAGCCCATTCTGGACATCGTTCACTTCGAGAACCTCAAGCCCGACGGCCCGTCGTTCAAAGGCGAGAATGTCATCCAGAACGGCGAATGGCTTCGCTCGATGGACTATTGGTTCTCCCCCATCGACGTCACGTTCGGTCCTGACGGCGCGATGTATATCCTCGATTTCAATACTCCGGTGGTTATTCACAATGACACCCGTGGCCCTCTTCACAGCCGGTCCGGTGCCTCCGTCCGTCCCGACCGGGATCACTACTTCGGCCGCATCTTCCGGATCCAGCATCAGGGCGCGCCGAAGTGGCCGCAGCTGGACTTGTATCGCGCGAAACCCACCGAATTGGTCGCCGCGTTCAAGCATCCGAACAAGGATGTCCGCTTCAATGCGATCCGGATTCTCATCGAGCGTGCGAGTGAAGTCGGCACTCAGGTGGAGGCCCCGTTGACCACGATGGCGACGAGCGAGCCATTCGTGCCCGCGCGGATCCTCGCGCTATGGGCGCTCAACCGCCTGAACCAACTCAAGGAACCGGTGCTCAAGGAAGCATTCCGCGCAAGCGATGATCGGATCCGCAAGAACGCCATGCTCATCGCCGAAGCAAGTGGTATCCCGCTGGGCGGCACCGAGGTTTCCGCCGGCCTTGGAGACAAGAATGAGCGGGTTCGTCTCGCCACGCTGCGCGCCCTCGGGGCATCGCCGATGACTCCGGAAGCCAGCTCGGCATTGCTCGCCTCCGGTGCCAAGCAGAACGATGATTGGTCCAAAGCTGCAGCCGCCGCCGCGAGCGCGCGGAATCCATCCTCCCAGCTCGAAACCATTCTGACAGAGTCGGGCGCCTCCCAGTCGGACGAAGCCGTGCAGTCGCTCGCCTCGGCCCTCGCGGCCAGCGGAAACCAGGGACAACTCATCGCCATCCTTCAAGCCGCCGCGACTTCTCCGAACCCCAAGATTGTCGCTGTCGTACTCCGCGAGCTTGGCAAGGCTCCTCCGGCCGCGCCGCGCAACTTGGCTGCCGCACTGACCTCACTGAAGACATTGCTCGCATCGTCCGACCGCGGGATTGCTGCCGGTGCCCTGCCGCTCGCCGCGACATGGGACAAGGGCGGAACCCTTGCCAAGGAGATCACCAAGGCAGCCACCGAACTGATGGAAGTCGCTCGCGACGCCGGCCAATCCGATGCCGTGCGTGCCGACGCGGTCCGCGCGCTACTGCCAGCCCGCAGTTCTAACAAATTCATCCTCGCGAACATCACCGCGCTGCTGACGCCGACCGCCTCGGAAGCCTTCGCCAAGGACCTGATCTCCGCCCTCGCGGCCACCGGCGACCCTGAAGCCGGACGTGCACTGGTGGACTCCGTCTCGACGCTCCAGAAGACCTCACGGGATCAAGCCGTCACCGCCCTGACCAGCCGGCCCGAGTGGGCGAAGCTGCTGCTCGACGCGGTGGAAGCAAAGAAAGTCGAGCCATCATCGCTCGACGCCACGCAGGTTTCCCGCCTCACCGCCCATCCTGACTCAGCCACGGCACAGCGTGCAAAGACCCTGCTCGCCGGCCCCGGCGGCGCGGCCTCGCAGAGTAAGGATCAAATCATCGCCAAGCTCGTCCCTCTGGTCGACAAGCCGGGGAACATCGAAAACGGCAAGACCATGTTCACGGCGGTTTGCTCGATGTGCCATCAGTTGAACGGCCAGGGCCACACCTTCGGGCCGGACCTCGGCGGCATCGGCTCCCACCCGGTCCTCGAATTGCTCACCCACATCGTCAATCCGAACCTGATCGTCGATGATGAGCACCGCACGTGGAACATCACGATGAAGGACGGCACCCAATACTCGGCCCTCATCGCGAGCGAAAATGAAACCCGCGTGCAAATCCGCCAGCCCGGAGGTGCCACCGTGGACCTCAAGGCCGCCGACATCGCCAGCCGCAAGAAAGGCGACAACTCCCTCATGCCCGAGGGACTCGAGAACATGGGTGCCGACAATCTGCGCGATATCATCGGCTACATCCGCAGTGTGGCGAAGAAGGAGTGATTCTCCGCGCCACCTGCAAATCCCGAATCCGCCTTTCCCGCTTTTCAAAGATCAATCCCACTACCAAAGCAACTCCATGAAAGCCCTCGTTCTCTCCGCCCTTCTCGCCTTGCCGGTCTTCGCTGCGCCGGACTCGACCGAGCCGATGAACCAGAAGTTCGCGGAAC
>Ga0307406_10000169_pt1 | contig 39159 bp, 40 predicted proteins | sample 322Cmetagenome_3_FD_203706 | JGI IMG/M metagenome (GOLD analysis project Ga0307406, IMG submission 203706) | Maize rhizosphere microbial communities from greenhouse at UC Davis, California, United States - 322HYB-C-2 | ecosystem: Host-associated > Plants > Roots > Rhizosphere > Soil | place...
TCTGCACGTCGAGAATGGCCTTCGCTTCGATAATGCGCGGGTAATCGAGGTGGAGACCCTCGATCTTCTTCTGGGCGTAGTCGCGCAGCGAATCGGTCACAGATTCATGTCGAACGGTGACCGTAATTGGCAGGTTCACGTTTGCGGTTTGCATGGTCTATTCTCCTATTTGTTTATGGGTGAATGGACGGCGGTTTTATCCGCCCTATCCACCTAGCAGACTGGACCATTCCTGGCGATCTTGCCACCCCGTTCTTATGGAAATCGCGGCATCATTTGCATAGTGCACCCGCCGGATCATGCACGGGATTCCCGTCGCTGACGCGGATTTCGCTAAGCCTCAAGAGGCGGCGAGCATTGCGTCCAGATCCGTCACTTTTTCCGCCACGGACTTCGCTCCGGCCGCGAGGAGGGCCGAGGTGTCGTGGTAGCCCCAGCCGACCATGACCGCCGGCATGCCTGCGCCGCGGGCGGTTTCAAGATCCACGGTCGAGTCGCCGATGAAGCAGCAGGCCTCCGGAGCGACCCCCCAGTGGCGGGCAATCTGGAGGGCGGCCTCCGGGTCCGGCTTGCGCGGGGTGTCCGGGCGCTGGCCGAAGACGGGATCGAAGGGCAGGCCGGGGAAGATGCGTTGGACGATTTCGACAGTGAAAGGATGCGGCTTGTTGGAAAGGACCGCCAATTTGAAGCCAGCCGCGGCGAGCGAGTCCAGGCACTCGTGAATTCCGTCATAGGGTACGGTGCCTTCCGCCCATGTGACGGCGTAGTCGTCCTTGAAGGCGGTCTCAACCGCGAGGATGTCGTCGGGCTCCGAGCTGTCCGACATCGCCTTGCGGGCAAGCTCGTAGGAGCCATTGCCGATGAAGCGCCGCACATCACCATCGGCATGACCGGGCAGGCCACAACGCTCGAGCGCGCGATTCAGTGAAGCTGCAATCCCGGGCAAGGAATCAATCAGGGTGCCATCGAGATCGAAAATCAGACCGGGCTTCATCGCGCGCGAATGAAAGGGGCTGCGGCATCCTGCCGCAAGCCCTCAAGACACGTGAAGGTGCGGCAGGCGCGGATCACGCGGACACCACCTCGATCACCTTCGTTCCTCGTTCTCCGTCGTGAACGCGGAACCTCACCGGCAGGAACCTCTCAATCACTGCGATGTTCGTCGGCACGTGGGCATCCGGCGACATGGTGACGATGCGACCGTCGCCGGCGAGGGCCATGGGCAACAGCAGTTGGTCGGCCAGACAGCGCCCGACCGGCGCGCCGCAGCCAATGAAATCCTGCATCAGCTTGGCGGCGCGGTGCCCGAGCTTTTCGGCACTGGCGCCTTGCTCGCCGAAGGTGCTGGTCAGCTCGCGCAGACCATCGAACTCGCTCTCGACGAGGCAGCACACACCGGCCCCCGGTCCGGGTTCGCAGCTCTCCACGGCGGCGTCCTTGCAGGGGATCACATCCAGCGCGGCATCAAGCATCCGTCCGGCGATCGACAGGGGCAGATGCCGGGTCATGACGCGGATCCGCGTGCGGGTAGCTTCCGGCCGGGTGGCTAGATCCAGCGGAGATAGCTTGTCGCAAGGATAAACCGTGGCCGTGATCGCGCCTCCACCGGCCGGAGCGAAGCCGGCGTTTTCGAGGGAGAGGTCGGCTTGCACGCCTGCCTTCTGTAACGTTGGCAAGAATACGCGCTCGAGGAAATCGAATGGAGGCGCGAGCGGGTTGTGCGTGCCGCCTTCCAGTCGCAGCGTGCTTGGCCCGTCTGCTTGCCACAACGCGGGCAGCAGCGTCTGGAACAACAAGCCCGTGCTTCCCGCCGTGCCGATGGCGAACTGGTACGATCCCGCTCGTGCTTTGCCGGCGCGGAAGACCAGTTCGGTGGAGCCGATCTCCGCGCCATCAGCCGTGCCGCCGGAGATCTCGCAGGCCGCCTTCACGCAGGTCAGATGCTGGCGCATCAAACCGGGCCTGGAACGCTTGCCGCGGATGTTCGTCATGCGGAATGGCTGGCCGGTCACCATCGCGAGCGAAAGTGCGGTGCGCAGCATCTGTCCGCCACCAGCGGAGCCGTCGAGTTGGAGGGATTTCATTTCTTCGCTGAAGACTGAACACTTGAATCTAGCAAACTCTCTCAATCATCCGCCGCCGCTTCGTCCTTGATGACGAAGCGAGCCTGCAGTTTCGCCACCGTTTCCGCCAGCCCGGCGGACTCGACGCTTCGCAGCACTTCGGGGAAGTCCTTGTAGGCGTCGGGTGCTTCGTCGATCGGATATTTGCGGCAGTTGGATAAGATGTCGTGCGTATCGAAGTCGGCATCAATCGCTTGCTGGTTGAGAGTCCGCGCCGCGTGCTTGCGGCCCATCCGGCGACCGGCACCGTGATTGACCGACCATGCGGTGCGCTCGGCTCCGGCTTTCGCGACCATCACGACCGAGCCATCGCGCGGATTTCCCGGCAAGAGGATCGGATGACCGGTCGAGGCGAAGGGCGTCCCGGCCAGCGAGAAATGTCCGCCGGGAATTGCCCGCGTCGCACCCTTGCGGTGGACCCACGACTTGCGGCCATCGACGATTTCTTCCCGCGCGATATTGTGCGAGATGAAATAGACGAGCTGTCCCTTCGCACCGGGCAGCACTTCTTGGAACGCCTCGAGCACGAGGGCATTGATCAGGAGGTGATTCACGGTGGCGAAGTTCGCGCCGAGGGCCATGTCGTCGAGGTAGGCGTCCGCTTCGGGGGTTCCGAGCGGGGCATACACGAGCTGCTTGTCGCCGGCCGGGAAGGGGGTTCCCCAGGTGCGGAACTTGTTTTCCAAGTCCTTGAACTGTCCCTGCGCCAGCAGGTTCCCGAAGCCGCGCGATCCGCAGTGGCTGAGGAAGGATACCTTCCCGTCCTGCAGGCCGAATGACTTCGCGGTGTCACGCGCCCACGGACGGTCCGTGATGCGGGTGATCTCGCACTCGCCGAAGTGATTCCCTCCGCCGTAGGAGCCGAGCTGACCGATCTTGTCGGCGAAGTTCCGGATGCGCCCCTGCGCGAGGATCCAGTCGAGGCGAGTACGAAGGGCACCGTAGGTCCCATCGTGACCGGTGTGGGTCGAGTCCTCACAGCGTAATGCCCACTCGGGAGGAATCCCGAGCGCTTGGCACACGCGTGCCGTCGCGCCCTCGGTCACCGCGGGGATGCCGATGAGTTCGTCAACGTGACGCCCCTTCTTCACCGAGCGCTGGCCACGGCCTGCGCCGGTCGGGGTTCGCTCGACGATGGCATTGATCAGCGCACGACGGGTCGCCTTGTCGACGATCGCATCCTCGGGGATATCGAGCTGGAGCAGCGACATCGAGCACTTGATGTCGACGCCGACCGGGCCCGGATAGATGTGGGTCGGCGAGATCATCACGCAGCCGACCGGTGCGCCGTAGCCGGCGTGTGCATCGGGATTGAGGACCACGTCCGTCACGCCCGGCGCCATGCGCGAGTTGATCGCCTGCTGGAGACAAGTCTCGTCGAAGGAATCGCGGATCGCGTCGGTGCCGACCACGGTGATCGGTTTGCCGTTGTCACCGGGGAGAGGGAGGAAGCCGAGGGCTTCGTCGGTCTTGTGGATGGTCATGAGATGGATACGAAAGGGGATGAGTGAAGCAATGAATGGGAGGCTTCGAAGAGTATGGATCGAATCGTGACAAGGGGTGCTAAGACTTTTTTAAGCGCGTCTACCAATTCCGCCACGGGCCTTGCGACCCGGCAGGACTCGAACCTGCACAGCTTTCGCTACTCACTCCCTAAGTGTAGTCTTCGCTGCATTCACGATGAGAAGGGTCGGCGACAAGGGATTGGTGAAACGTTCCTGCTCTACCAACTGAGCTACCGGGCCTTCATGGTCCGGACCGGACTCGAACCGGCGACCTGGTCATTACGAATGATGTAGTTCCACCGGCATTCGCCGATTGATTGTTGAAAGGGATCCGCGACAGGGATCGGAAGGACGTTTTTTCCACTGCTCTATCCAACTGAGCTACCCGCGCGGCGGGGCCGGACTCGAACCGGCGACCAATGAGTTACAATGTAGTCCTTCCTGCATTCGCAGAAGAGAGGTGCTGACAAGGGTTTGCGAGACATTCTCCCGTATCTTGCGATCCGGGTGCGGGATTTGAACCCGCTGGTTACCTGATGTAGTCTCGCGGGCATTCGGCGTTTGAAAGAGACCGCGACAAAGATTGGAAAGATCCGTATTAACTGCTCTACCAACTGAGCTACCGGGCCTTTCGTGGTCCGGACCGGACTCGAACCGGCGACCAATGTAATCTTCCCCGCATTCGCGGAAAGGGTGTGTCGGCACGGTGGCGAGGATTCGGGAGACGGCGAGCTTGATAGGCTCGAACGTCTTGAGCGTGTAGTCCCCCTGGCATCCACCGTGCCGACAGAGTCGTTAGGCGAGCTTCATGCGTTCAGTAAGAGGTTGGCGTTCGATTTCGCTGATCCAGTGATAGGTTCCATCGGCCCCGGCCGCGAAGGCGGCGATGAGGTCGAAGACGGTGTCACCGAAGCCGCCGACATTGAGGATGTCCTTCCGGTCCGGAGCCTGCGCGGTGGTGTTTGGCACGAGGTCGATGCAGACGAGACGGGCCTTCGGGTTGCGGGTCTTGAGCTTCTGCCACTCGGCCATCATCGCGGTTCCGCGAGTTGGGTGAGCGTGAGCCCAGGATTCGTTGTCGGAAACGAAGACCACCAGGTCGGCAGTCGCCTTTTCCGCGTTGAGGTTGGCCAGCGGGGCGGAGCAGTTGGTTCCGCCGCCACCGATCTTCGCGAGCTTGGTTGCATTGGTCATCACCGAGTCACGAGGGTTGAGCTTGATGTCCACGACCTTGACCTCGAAAGGCAACACGCGGGCTTCGCGGTTCTTGCGCAGGAATGCAGCGGCGACCAGCGCGGCGACATCGATGCAACGTACCTTCGAGGTGGCCCCCTGCCGATAGCCGGTTGCAGCCATCTGCATGGAGCCGGACACGTCCGGACAGATCACGACCTTGCCGTCGATTTCCGGGACGTTGCCGATGGCGGTTTCCATCGCGTCCTGGAGTGCTTCGCGAAGCTTCTCTGGCACCGCCTTGTCCGCATTCAGGAATGCGACCAGAAGCTGGTAAGGGAAGACCTTCGCGCGGCGGACTTGATCGGGATCGGCCAGTCGTGCGGCGAGCCGCTTCACCAGCGCTTCGTTACGGAATACACCGTGACGGGCGAAGGTGTTGAGGTTCATCCGCGTGGTTTGCCACGAGGCGTTCGCTGCGATGGCCGACCATTCCTTCTCGCCGAGATCGAGCGCGGTGAGCATCTGGAACGGGACGTCCGGCACCTCGCCTTGCTTGGAGAGCTTCCATGCCTCGAAGGCGCGGAGGGATTCCGGCAGGGCGGCGGTATCGTAGGGCTTGCCGACCAGCCAGGCGTAGAACGTCTGACGTGCGGCATCGGCCGGGCGCGGGTGGACCATCTTCACGACATCCGCCAGCGAGGGATCGTTGCCGATCGTCGCGTTGACGAGCTGACGTTCGTTGGCCCGCTCGAGCCACTGGCGGACCAGACGCTTCGGCGCTGAGCCGAGCGACTTCCGCCCGGTCACGCCGGAGCGCAGGATCTGCACGAAGTTCCGGAGCATCTTCCCGTTGTCGATGACCTGCGGGAAGATTTCGGCGAGCCGGTCGAGATCGCGGGTGGCGAGCACCGCGCAGAGCAAGGCTGGCATGTCCTTCATGAAGCCCTTGCGCCGGGCGTAGAGAGCGGTCTGCGCGAGGAAGTCGACGTCCACCTGGCGGGCCAGCTCGAGCACGCGGTCGAGCTGGGTTTCGGCAGTGGCGTAGAAGGTGCGGGTCAAGCAGCCGGTAGCGGCCAGTCGGGCGAGCGTGGCCTTCGGCGACAGCTCGTAGGCCGGAGCTCCCGCATCGTTGCGGACGGTGGCCGCGGGCAGTAGTGCGCCGCGGATCGCTTGGAAGAGGTTCTTATTCGCCATCTTGGTTCGTCCGGTGGTTGCGCCGGACGAAGTAGGTATGGCATGGGGCGTGCCAATGGCGGACGGCGTGCAGGTTAAGTGATATGTAACGCGCGGAAAATGAAGTGAATGAAAATTTTTAGGGAGAAGTCGTCTGACTGTTTTTCGTGGAATGAGGCTTAAAGAAAATAGCGTAAAATAGCGTGATTTATCCAAATGGATAGAATGTAGTGTTCGCGTGAAGCGCGTAGTGATTGGCCTGGTGGGAACCAAGCTTGATATGGGGTTTGACCCGGACCGCTGGGATGGTTGGCGACCGAGCGTGTCGTTGTTCCAGCACGAGGATCTTCTGTTCAGCCGCTTCGAGCTGCTGTCGGAGAAGCAGTTCGGCAAGCTTCAGGAGCGCGTCGCAGAGGATGTGCGGATGGTGTCTCCAGAAACCGAGGTTCACCGGCATGTGGTCGATTTCGGGCAGGATCCTTGGGACTTGGCGTCGGTCTACGCGGGGCTGCACGACTGGGCGAGGAGCTATCCCTTCGATCCTGAGCGCGAGGAATACTGGGTCCACATCACCACGGGCACGCACATCATGCAGATCTCGCTCTTCCTACTGGTGGAGGCGGGCTATGTGCCGGCGAAGCTGATCCAGACTTCGCCGAGGATCTCAGGTCGGACGTCGAACCCGGTCGGTCGCTATGCCGTGATCGATCTCGATCTGTCGAAGTACGATGCTCTTAGTACTCGATTCGCCCGCGATGTGGTGGAGACGACGGCCTTCCTGAAAAGCGGGATCGCGACGCGCAATGCGGGCTTTAACCGGTTGGTCGACCGCATCGAACAGGTCGCGCTGCGTTCCCAGGCGCCGATGCTGCTTTGCGGCCCGACCGGTGCCGGCAAGTCGCATCTCGCGCGCCGGATCTTTGACCTGCGCAAGCAGCGCGGTGGCCTGCGTGGCAATTTCGTCGAGATGAACTGTGCCACCCTGCGTGGTGACACCGCCGCTTCGGCGTTGTTCGGTCACGTCCGCGGCTCCTTCACCGGTGCGCAGAAGGACCGGCCGGGCCTCCTGCGCGAAGCCGATGGCGGGCTGTTGTTCCTCGATGAGATTGGCGAACTCGGAGCAGACGAGCAGGCGATGCTGCTCCGGGCACTGGAGGACAAGACTTTCCTGCCCGTGGGCTCAGACAAGCCCGTGACCAGCGACTTCCAGCTCATCGCCGGGACCAATCGCGATCTGAGGGAGTCGGTGGCGCGCGGGCGTTTTCGTGAGGATCTGTTAGCCCGGATTCATCTTTGGACCTTCGAGCTGCCGGCGCTCAAGCAGCGGCGGGAAGATATCGCGCCGAATCTCGACTTCGAGCTGGAGCGCTACACCCGGGCGAATGGCAAGCAAGTCAGCTTCAACAAGGAAGCGCGGCAGGCTTTCCTCAAGTTCGCCGAGGCTGCTGATACTCCCTGGTCCGGCAACTTCCGCGATCTCAATGCGGCGATCACCCGGATGGCGACCCTTGCTCCGCGCGGGCGAATCCGAGTCGAGGAAGTGGACGAGGAAATCGAACGGCTGCGGGAAAGCTGGAAGCGCCCGGGAAGTACGACGGATGCCGTGGATGGTATTTCGCTGGAAGGATTGTTGGAGGAGGAGATTGATCCCTTCGATCGCGTCCAGCTCACGCATGTCGTTTCCGTTTGCCGGCGATCCCGCACTCTTTCAGAAGCAGGGCGAGAGTTATTCTCGATCTCGCGCAAGAAGCGCGCGGTGACCAACGACGCAGACCGGCTCAAGAAGTACCTCGCGAAGTTCGGCCTCGATTTCGAGAGATGTCGCCAATGAAAAAGGGCGCGCCCCCGTGAGGAGTCGCGCCCTTTGGAAACTGAAGGGATCAGTCGATCACGGCCAGCGGCTTGGTGGTCTTCCAGCCGCCGCGGGTGAAGTCGGGGAAGTCCTGCGGCATGCCGTCTTCCTTCACCGACTTCTCGCTGAGTGGTCCGACGGCCGACCAGTAGCAGCCTTCGTAGACATTCTGGTCGAGCGGCTCGCCCTTGCGCAGGCACTCGATGATGCGGAAGAGCATGAGGAAATCCATGCCGCCATGGCCGCCCATCTTCTGGGAAAGGTCGCCCATGCGCTTGAAGAGCGGGTGCTCGTATTTCTCGGCGATCTTCTCGAACTCCTCGTCGCTGGTCCACTCGTGGTAACTCTTGGTCACGCCTTCGATGGCCATGCCGTTCGGGAAGCCCTTGAGCGTGCCCTTTGTGCCTTGGATGAGGTTGTGGCGGGAGTAAGGACGCGGTGAGGTTTCATCCCACTGCACCATCACGGTGCGACCGAGCGTGGTCTTGATGATGGAGGTATTGAGGTCGCCGCCTTCGAACTTGAGCGTCTTGAACTCGGGATTGCTGAGCTTGTTCGACTTTGCGGCGTAGAGCGCACGGCCTTTCGCTGGCGTGGAGAAGGAAACGATGCGGCGGAAGTTGTCCTCACCGCGGGCGAGGTTCATGTACTGCGCGACCGGGCCGAGGCCGTGGGTCGGGTAGAGGTTGCCGTTGCGCCTCGCGTACTCGAAGGTGCGCCACGAGCCGGTGGAGTCGCCGTTTTCCATCTGGCCGCGCAGTTCGTGGATGTAGGCGGCCTCGGCATGGAGTAGCTCGCCGATCACGCCCTGGCGGCACATGTTGAGGTAGAGGAGTTCCTCGCGGCCGTAGTTGACGTTCTCCATCATCATGCAATGGCGGCCGGTTGCCTCGGAGGTTTCCACGATCTCCCACATCTCCTCAATGGTGACCGCGATGGGCACTTCACTGAAAGCGTGCGCGCCGGCCTTCATCGCCGCGATGCACATCGGTGCGTGGAGGCCCCAGGGGGTGACGACAAAGACGGCGTCGGGCTTGGTCTCCTCGAGCATCTTCTTCCACGCGTTTTCGTCGCCGAAGTAGACCTTTGGCTTGTGACCTTTGGCTTTGACCTTGGCTTCAGAGGCCTTTGCCCGGCCCTCGACGACATCGCAGATACCGACGAAATCGACGCCCTCAAGCACGGCGAGCTGGGCGGCATGGCCGGACCCGCGAGCTCCGACGCCAATGATCGCGACCTTCACCTTGTTGAGCTTCGGCGCGGCGAAGTCGCCCATGTATTTCGCGCCCGCAGCACGGGCTGGCCCGCCTTGGGCGTTCGCCAGACCGGTCACCGCAGCCATTGCGGCTCCCACGCCGCCGATCGTCTTGAGGAAGTTTCGGCGTCCGCTGGCAGAAATGGTCACTTTTTCGTCGGGGTTCATGTCTTTGATGTCGCGTGGATACGATTGGTTATCGAAATCCCTTTCGGGTGACAACCCCGGGAGCCGCCGGGGTTTTGCGATTTTGGGTGGCAGGAATTTCGCGTGGCGAATGGCCGGAAGCCGTGCAGCTTGTTCGCGCATCATGAAGATCGACGGCATTTCCGGCTGCTACGAGAAGACCCGCGGTATGTTCTACTTCGCGCGGATGTGTTCGAAAATCCGCCTCCATGGGGAGGGCAAGCTACCTGAAGGTTACTTCGACATGCTCGGCCAGGGCTTCGACGGGCGGACCTGTCGTTACCTTGGGGTGAGCTACGAAGCGGTGAGTGAACAGGTGCGATCCGGAAAGACGAATGAAGAGGTGCTGGATTGGTGTCACGAGCATGGCCGCCGTCTGAACGCGGAGGAGCTGCTGATCTATAACAGCTTCATGAGCAAGCGCGGCTGGCGGGACGACGAGACCGACGAGTTCATCCCGGCGCAGATCGGCAACTATGGGTTGCCGGCAGGCTGCGGCGCGGTGACCGATTTCGACCTGATCGAAATGGACGAGGGTCGCTGGTATCCGGACATGTGGCGGGATGCCTGGAAGTGACGTCGCTATGACCGGACACTTTCCAATAGGACTTCGCATGGCGGTAGCGGCTCTGTCGCTGTCGTCATGCCAGACGCTAGAGTTCTACTCCCAGGCGGTCGGCGGGCAGATGGAGATCTTGCGCAAGAGCCATCCGATCGAGCCGATGCTCGCGTCGAAGGACACGGACCCGAAGCTCCGCAAGCAGCTTGTCACGGTGGAGAATATCCGCCGCTTTGCCAGCGAGCATCTTTCGCTGCCAGGCGATGAAAGCTACGGCAAGTATGCGGATCTCGGCCGGCCCTACGTCACGTGGACGCTCTACGCCGCGCCGGAGTTTTCGCTCGAGCCCAAGCAGTGGTGGTATCCGACGCTGGGCAAGCTCGACTACCGTGGGTTCTTCGACGAGGCGGACGCCAATGAACTCGCGAAGGAACTACGAGGCGACGGGTATGACGTCCAAGTCGGCGGCGTGGATGCCTACTCGACGCTCGGATGGTTCCACGACCCGGTGCTCAATACCTTCGTCCATGCTGCGGATATCGATCTCGCCGAGCTGATCTTCCACGAGCTGAGCCACCGGAAATACTTCCGCGGCGGGGCGACGGTCTTCAACGAATCCTTCGCGAATGCCGTCGCCGAGGAAGGGGTAAAGCGTTGGCTGCGGCATGAAGGCCGGATGGAGGATTTGAAGAAATTCGAGGCTCGCTTGGTTCGTCGGGCGGAGTTCTACGAGCGGGTTGACCGGACCCGCGCTGAGCTTGAGAAGCTCTTCGTCTCTCAATTGCCCGTGGAAGAGAAACGCAAGAGGAAGGCCGCGATCTTCGTCGATCTGCGCGACCGCTTCCGGGAACTCCGCCGCAAGTGGGGTGGCCGTGGCTTGGAAGGTTGGCTGAAGCGCGACATCAACAACGCGGATCTGGTTTCGCTCCACACCTATCAGAAGCACGTGCCGACCTTCCACAAGCTGCTTGCGGAGTGTGGCGGTGACCTCGACGTGTTTTACAAGCGGGTGAGGAAATTGAAGCTGGAGGGAGCAGACGAGTGAAACGTGGCGGCGTTTGGCCGCGTTTCGCGTCTGAATGATCTTTCGCTCCCTTCTATTCCTCCTTTCTGCCTTGGTGGTTCAGGCGGCTACTCCTCGCAAGGAGCGCTGGATCTATATCCCCACGAACTTCCAGGTGGATGAGCGGGCAAATGACGTGGTAGCGCTCCTAGCGCGTTCGGCGAAGGCTGGCTACACGCATGCGCTCGTTGCCGACTCGAAGTTCTCGCGCCTCGCCACGGTGATGCCGAACTACGCGACGAACGTGGAAAAGGTGAAGGCTGCAGCGGCCAAGCTCGGCATCGAGATCGTTCCCGCGGTCTTCCCCGTTGGCTATTCGAATGACCTGCTCTTCCACAATCCGAATCTGGCCGAAGGGCTGCCGGTGAAAGACGCGCCATTCGTGGTGAAAGATGGAGTTGCCACCATCGTTGCCGATCCTGCGGTCGCCTTGCCCGGCGGCGAAATGAACGACCGCAAGGGCTGGGACTTCATCGACGAAAGTTTGGAGCCCGATGGCGGCGGAATGCGCTCGAAGTCCACCGATGCCAATGCCCGCCTGAACAAGAAGCTGAAGGTTTCGCCCTTCCGCCAATATCACGTTTCGGTTCGAATTCGTGCCGCTGGCTTCGGTGGCGGCATTCCGGAGATCAAGGCGATCGGAAAGAATGGCCGGCAGCTCCAATGGACGAATCTCAAGGTGTCCGCCGATCAGGATTGGACGCGTCACGACGTCACGTTCAACTCGCTCGATTCCGATGAGGTCGGTCTCTACCTCGGCATCTGGGGCGGCCATCGCGGCACGCTCTGGTGGGACGACGCGACTATCTCGGAATGCGGGCCGTCCAATCTCCTCCGGCGTCCTGGCGCACCACTGGTGATCAAGAAGGCCGATTGCGTGCCTCTGACCGAGGGTAAGGATTTTGAGAAAGTGACCAATTCCGCCACGGGGACGAAGCCTTGGCCGGGCGAGTTCACGGCATGGCAGGAGCCGCCGGTGATTCGAGTGAAGGGCATCGCCAATGGCGAAGCACTACGGGTTTCGTACTTCCACACTCATATTGTCTATGACGGCCAGGTTTGCGGCTGCGTCGAGGAGCCCGCTTTTCAGCAGCTTTTGGGCGAGCAATCGAAAAGAGTAGCAGCACTCTGGGGCAGCAAGACCCACCTGATGAGCCATGATGAATGGCGTGTGCTTGGCTGGGATGATTCGTGCGCGGGCCACCCGGCTAGCGAGATCGCTGCCCGCAATGTGAAGTTCTGCACCGGCCTGCTCAAGGAACAGGTCCCGGGTGGCCGCATCCTCGTCTGGAACGACATGTTCGATCCCCACCACAATGCGGTGAAGGATTACTACCTCGTCCGCGATTCACTGGAGGGTTCATGGAATGGCCTGGAACCTTCGGTGGAAATCATGAACTGGAACTTCGTCAAACGTGACGAGAGCCTCGCGTTCTTTGCCAAGCGGGGACACCGGCAGGTCGTTGCCGGTTTCTACGATGAGCCGCTCGAAAACGTCAGCGCCTGGCTTTCCTCGGCCGCGAAGATCGAGGGCGTGAAGGGCTTCATGTACACCACGTGGCGCAATGACTACTCGCAGCTCGAAGCCGTCGCCACGATTCTGGAGAAGGCCGGCTGGTGAACTAGCTCACGTCGAAAGATCGACGAAATGGCGGCGCGACGAGAGCAGGTGCTTGCGCATGGCGTCGGCCGCCTTGTCCGGCAGGCCGGCTTCGATCGCCTCGAGGATTTCGTTGTGACCGGAAATGACGGGTGTGGACCAGTCGCCATCGCCGCGATTGGCTTGGGCGTAGGCGATGCAGCGCTTTTCCAGTGCGCCTAACAGGATAGAGTAGATCCGGTTGCCCGAGCCGCGGGCAATGGCCAGGTGAAAGGCGATGTCGGCTTTGCTGAACTTGTCCTTGGTGCCCCGTGCCTTGTCCATCGTTTCGACGATGCGCTTGAGCTCGCGGATTACCTGCTCCCCGGCGTTCTTTGCGGCCAGTCGGGCGCACTCGGTCTCGATCAGGATACGGAAGTCGATCAGCTCCAGGAAATCGCTTTCCTCGGCGAGCACCGAGTAGCTCTCCACCGCGCTGCCGAGCGACTCCAGGCTCGGGTCGGCGATGTAGGTGCCGCTGCCCTTGAGTGTACGGAGCAGGCCGCGGCCGCGGAGCTGTTGGATGGCCTCGCGGATGACCGTGCGGCTCACCTTGAAGCGTTCGCAGAACTTCTCCTCGGAGGGGAGGCGCTCTCCGGGAGGTAGCTTGCCGGCCAGGATTTCCTGTTCGAGTTCTCCGGCGATTTGGGCGCTTCGTCGTTGCACGTCAGAACGCTAGACCGGCCGCCGCGGGTGCTTCCAGTGGAAACAAGGACGCTTTCCGACATGACGCCCGGGATTGGCCGTGCATGATCGCCTGCATGCTCCAGAGAGGCATCCTCAATCCCCATGTCCTGCAACTGATCGCGCGGATTCGTCATACAAATACGTTGGTCATTGCGGACTGGGCATTTCCCTTCTGGCCGCAGATCGAAACGGTGGATATTTCGCTCACGCACGGCATCCCGACCATCCTCGACGTGCTGGATTTGCTCACACCGGTCTTCAAAATCGGCCGCATCTGGCAGGCGGAGGAGTTCGTCTCGCACAACCCGCAGGAGCAGATCGACCGCTTCTCCAAGTCCTTCGGCGACATCCCGCTGACCCGTGAACCGCACGTCGCCTTCAAGAAGCGTGTGCCGCAGGCCATCGGCCTGATCCGTACCGGTGACTCGACGCCCTACGGCAACATCATCCTCGAATCGGAATGATGAAAACAGCCGTTACCTTGTGTCGCGTGCCGGAGTCGGCCGCGGGCCCGTTCGTCTTCCATGACCCGCTGCCTGAGAGTTTCGCCAAGGCGGCCGCGCTTGGCTTCGATGCGGTGGAGCTTTTCCTCGAAGGGCCCGACGCGGTCCCGGCGGACGAGATCCATGCGCTCCAACAGCAGTGCGGCTTGGCCATTGCTGCCGTCGGCACCGGTTCGGGCATGGTGAAGCACGGGCTATCGCTTACCGATGCATCGCCAGAGAAACGGAAGGCGGCGCTGGATTTCCTGCTCCGGATGATCGGCTTCGGCGGCAGATTGGGGGCACCCGCCATCCTCGGCTCGATGCAGGGGAAATGGAGTGCGGAGGTGCCGCGGGAGAAGGCGCTCGATTTGTTAGCAGGGTCGCTCCGGGTCGCGGGTCAAGCTGCCGCAGCCTGTGGAGTGCCATTCATCTACGAGCCGCTCAATCGCTACGAGACGAACCTCTTCAATCATTTCGTTGCCGCCGCGGAATTCCTCGACGAGCAGTAAATCTCCAACGTCGTCCTGCTGGCCGACCTGTTTCACATGAATATCGAAGAGCGTGATATCGCCTCCTCATTGCGCGCGGCAGCTCACCGGTTGGGCCATGTTCATTGGGCCGACTCGAATCGCCAAGCGATGGGTTTCGGACACACCGACCCCTCGCCGATCATGGCCGTGCTACGAGAGATATCGTACTCCGGCTATTTGTCCGCGGAAGTCTTCCCGCTGCCTGATGCGGATGCTGCGGCCCGGCAGACTCTTCAATCGCTGACCGCCCTTCGTTGATGAAAGCCATCCAGTTCACCCGTCCCCAGGAGATCAATCTCATCGATCTGCCCGAACCACCGGCACCCGGTCCGGACGAAGCGCTGGTCCGCACCCATCGCATGGGCATCTGCGGCACCGATCTCTCCGGCTACCTCGGCAAGATGCCGTTCTTTTCCTATCCTCGTATTCCGGGTCACGAGCTTGGCCTGGAAGTTCTCGCAATCGGCGAAGGCGTCGCGAATGTGAAGGTCGGCGACAAGTGCTCGCTGGAACCCTACGTTAACGACCCTGCCACTCCCACGAGTCAAAAGGGATCTTCCAACTGTTGCCCCGGCGTTCAAGTGCTAGGCGTTCATCAAGACGGTGGCCTGCGCGAGTCGTGGATCGTGCCCGCGCGCAAGCTGCATCCGGGAAATCATCTTTCCTATGATCAGCTCGCGCTCGTGGAAACCCTGGCGATTGGTTTTCACGCGGTGCAACGGGGCAATCCCCGGCCCGGTGAAACGGTGCTCGTCATCGGAGCCGGGCCCATCGGCTTGGCATGCCTTGAGTTTCTGAAGCTGATGGATCTGCGGGTCATCGTCATGGACATGGTTCCCGGCCGTATTGAGTTCTGCCGGGAGAAGCTCGGCATCACTCATGGGATCGTGTTCGAGGGCGACGGCTCCGAACTCGCAGAACTCGAAGCGATCACAGATGGCCAGCTTGCTGATGTGGTCATCGATGCCACGGGCTCTGCCGCATCGATGTCGAATTGCTTCCAGTATGCAGCCTTCACCGGACGCGTGGTCTATGTCGGCATCACCACGCAGGAACTCGTTTTTCCTCACGCGCCAATCTTCCATCGCCGGGAGCTGACGCTGCTCGCCTCACGCAATGCCCTGCCGAAGGACTTCGGTGAGATCATCGCATTGATCGGGGAAGGGAAGATCGATACCGATGCTTGGATCACCCATCGTCTGGCCTTTGATGACGTGCCGTCCGGATTTTCGCGCTTCACGGATCCGAAGCTCGGAGCGATCAAGGTGATCATTGAGCTCTGACATGAGAATCGTCCTCGCCGGCGTTAGCGGTAGCGGTAAGACCACCATCGGCAAGCTGGTGGCGGAAAAGCTGGGCTGCGAGTTTGCCGACGCCGATGCGTTCCATCCGCCGGAGAATATCGCCAAGATGAGTGCCGGCATTCCGCTCGACGATGCGGATCGTGCGGGTTGGCTGGACGCGCTGGGTCATCACATGGCGAGTCGGGATTCCATCGTGCTCGCCTGCTCGGCGCTGAAGAGAATCTATCGCGACCGCCTGCGGGAACTCGCGGGGCCGATTCGGTTCGTTGTTCTCACCGCCGATCGCGCTTTGTTGGAAGAGCGCCTTGCCCATCGCGAACACTTCATGCCCGGCAGCTTGCTCGATTCACAGCTCAACACGTTGGAACTCTGCGAGGACGTGGTCGTGATTGAGAACGATTCTCCTCCGGAGCGGGTTGCCGAGAGGTTGGTTGACGTCATCCACGATGTGGAATGAGCAATGACCGCGGCACCGCCGCTCTGGACTGCTGCGATTCTTCGCAGCTTTTCGAGTGAACGTGATGCGACTCGTTCCGGTGAAATGAAGCGATCCCATGAGCTCGGCTCCATCCGCTCGAGCTGCCCACCACAACCTTCACTCAAAAGCTGCGGATGACCGCAGCAGTCCCAGGGCTTTCGGCTTTCATTGGGCACGGCCGCCAATATCGGGATTGCCCGTTTTTGCTAGAATCGCGAAGCTCCACCCGTGAGCAGCATTCTCATCACGGGCGGCAATGGCGGACTCGGCTCCGGCATTGGGCGCTATTTCCTCGAAAAAGATCCCGAAGCCAAGGTGTGGCTCGGGGTTCGCAGCAACCGCTCCCAAGCTGAGGCTCTTGCTGCGGAGTTCTCCGGCCGCTGCGCCTTGATCAACCTTGAGGTGACTTCCAAGGAAAGCTGGGAAAGCGCCGTGGCCTCCATTCTGGAAGCCGATGGCCGCCTTGATGTGCTCGTCAATAACGCTGGCCTTCATCGCGATCACCTGCTCGCCACGATGCCAGATGAAGCGTGGACCTCGGTCATCTCCGCGAATCTGGATGCCGTCTTCCTTGGCTGCCGCGCGGTGATCCGCCCGATGATGTCGCAGCGCTTCGGCCGCATCATCAATATCTCCTCGCTCAGTGCGATCCTGCCGCCTCTCGGCCAGACGAATTACGCCGCGGCGAAGGCCGGCGTGGTGGCGCTCACGCAAACGCTGGCGAAGGAAGTCGCCCGGGCCGGTATCACCGTGAATGCGATCTTACCCGGTTATATTGCCACCGAAGCCTTGGCTCACATGGACGAGGAAGCTGCAAAACGCGCGAAATCGGGCATCCCGATGCGCCGTTTCGGCACCCCCGTGGAGGTAGCATCCGCGGTGCTGTTTCTCGCTTGCCACGATGCGGGCTACGTCACAGGGTCCGCCCTGAAAATCGACGGCGGCATTTTCTAACAAGTTAAGACTCATGGCTCAAGGCGCGGAACTCCGGCAAAAAATCAAGGAAGTGATGGTCGAGGAATTGATGCTCGATTTCGATGCGGCGGAGATTGCCGATGAAACCGCGATCTTCGGTGCTGGTGGCCTCGGATTGGATTCCGTCGATGCGCTCCAGCTGGTCGTCGCCATTGAGAAACATTTCGGTCTGAAGATCGCCGACGCTGAAAAGGCGAAGGGCGTGCTGCAAAGCGTGGAGACCATCGCGAAGGCGATCGAGGCGAAGGATTGAACGGGATCCTGTCAGCTTCCGGGAGAAAGGGCCCGCGATGAAGAAGTGGCTGCTCTTTCTGGCGAAGCTGGCCTTCACTGTGGGGTGCTTGTGGTGGGCTCTGTCCGGGCAACGCCTTGAGGAATCGGCCTCGTTTTGGCCGAAGGATCCGGAGTGGACGTGGGCGCTTGCTGCCATCGCGCTCGGCGGCGTCACGGTATTCCTGTCGGCGTTTCGCTGGTGGATGCTGCTGTTGGCGCAGGGGATTCCGGTCGGCTTGTGGCGGGTGACCCAGCTCACCTTGATCGGTGGGCTTTTCAATCTGATGGGCGTGAGCAGTGTCACCGGCGACGCGGCGAAGATCTTCCTGCTGATTCGTGATCACCGGGAGCACAAGCTGGCGATCACCATGTCGGTGCTGGTGGATCACCTTGTGGGCCTGGTTGCCATGTCGCTGACATTCTTCGCGGTCACCGCGGGCCGCTTTCAAGCGGTGGAGGCCCAGAGCGAGTTGGGAAAGACGGCGATCAAGTTCGGCTGGGTATATTTCACCGGCGGTCTCGTCGCGGTCGGGCTGATGTTCGTAATGGCGAGCCCGTGGGTGAACAACCGCATCCACAAGCGCGTCACCAATCCCCGGATCGCGAAGATGCGCAAGGTCCCTGACATCTACGATGTTTTCCGCAAGAAGTGGAAGCTGGTGCTGCCCGCATTGGTGGCCAGTATCGTAATGCTGCCAATTTACTACGCCACCTTCTGGTGCGGCGTCCGTTTCGTCGGCAGCAATACCGGGTTCCTTTCGGTTTTCGCCGCGATGCCGGTGGTGGATGCAGCCAGCGCCATGCCGGTCTCGATTTCGGGCATCGGAGTCCGCGAGATCGCGCTGAAAACACTGATGAGCGATCTGGTCGGCCTTGAGCCTGGCATTTCGGTGCTCGGCTCGTTGGTCGGATTTGCCACCGGAACGCTGTTCTGGGCGTTTGCCGGCGGTCTGCTATTCTTGCGCCCGTCCAACCGGACATCGATGAAGGAAATCGAGGAAACCACCCAAGAAGCGGAAGCATGAGCGGCATGCCACCGGAATCCGGCCACGATCCGGGGCTGGCGGTCTGCCTGTCCTCGTCGTTCTTCGGCTACTATGCCCATCTCGGCGTCTTGAGCGCGATGGAAGAGGCTGGCTTACGACCCGGCCGAATTTCCGGGGCTTCCGCTGGGGCGATGGCAGGCGGCTTGTGGGCGGCCGGATTGCGGGGAGACGCGCTGGAGAAGGTGATCTACGACTTTCATTTCCGCCGGGCGTTCTTCGATCTTGGGGCCTTCTATCGCTGGCCTGGGATTCTTACGGGCCTTGCCGGAGCGGGGCTGCTTTCCGGAGTGCGGATGCGCCGCTATCTCGGCCGGGTGCTCGGCAAGCGGCGAATCGAGGACCTGCAGAGTCCGCGGCTGGAAATCGCCGTCGCCAATATCACCGCGGCGCGCAGCGAGGTCCGCAACCGCGGTCCGCTGAATGACTTCCTTGTCGCGAGTTGTGCGATGCCCGTCCTGTTCCAGCCCCAACGGATTGACGGCGAGGAGTTTCTCGACGGTGGCGTGGCGAATGAGACCCCCTTTGATCAATGGCTGGAAGATCCGTTGATCCACACCATCGTCGTCCACCGCATCCGTCACGCCTCCGGCATGAAAGGACTGCCGTGGCGGACACCCGGCGGGGTGATGGGGGAGTGCCACCGTGTGGTTTCCGAGGAGCTTTTCCGCCGTCGCATTGCCGCCGCCGAAGCGGCCGGGAAACGGCTGATTCTGCTGGAAACCGGGCACGATCACCCCGGCCTGCTCCACGGCGGGAAGTCCCGCAGCTTCTTCGCTGCCGGGGCCGAATCCTTCCGCCAATCGTCGCTGGCTGCGGTGCCCGCGCGAACGGGGCGAGAAATTCCCCTTTCCCCCGCGGAAAGGGCGTCCTAGCGTCCGCCCGACATGAGCGGCTGCTACGGACCCCAGATGAAAATGGATCCCGCCCTGCACCAGGACAAGAAACCGTCCTGGATCAAGGTGCGCCTGCCCAACAACCCGGTTTTCTGGTCGACCAAGTCGCTGATCACTGACCTCAAGCTGGTCACCGTTTGCGAGGAAGCCCAGTGTCCGAACCGTTGGGAATGCTGGGGACAAGGCACGGCGACCTTTATGATCGCCGGCGAAAAGTGCACCCGCGCCTGCGGCTTCTGTGCGGTGAAAACCGCCAAACCCGATGCGCTGGAGAGCGATGAGCCATTCCGCGTGGCCGAGGCGACGCGGCGCATGAAGCTCCGCCACGTGGTGATCACCGCCGTTGCTCGCGACGATCTTAAGGACGGCGGTGCCGAGCATTTCCAGCAGACCATCGAGGCCGTCCGCGCAATGAATCCCGGGATCGTCATCGAGGTGCTGGTGCCCGATTTCAATGACCGCGACTGGGCCCTCCAGATGGTGATGGATGCCCGTCCGCACATCTTCAACCACAACCTCGAAACGGTCGAACGCCTCACCCCGCTGGTTCGTTCCCGCGCCAAGTATCACCGCAGCCTCGCGGTGCTGAAGAAGGCGAAGGCCATGGTGGGCGGCAAGGTCGCCACCAAGAGCGGCCTCATGCTCGGTCTCGGTGAAACCCACGACGAGATCCTGCGGGCGATGGATGATTTGTTAGAAGCTGATGTGACGGTGCTGACCATGGGCCAGTATCTGCGTCCGACGCCGCGTCACTTGCCGGTGGTCGAATACATCGAGCCGGTCGCGTTCGATGAACTGAAGCAAATCGCGATCGCGAAAGGCTTCCGCCACGTCGCCAGTGGTCCACTGGTGCGCAGCTCCTATCACGCCGCGGATTTCCGTCCGGAGCTCGATATCATGGATGAGATCGAGAAAGCCGCGCCAGCCCGAGGCCTCGACTTGCAGCCGGAAGATCTGCCCATCCCCGCTGCGAAGGCGGCGCTGGTGAAGGCTTCGGTTGCTTGATCAGGCGGTAGGGACGGGCGCGATTGAGGCCCCTGCTGACTCGATCAGGTTCCTCTCAACCAAGAGGGGGAGCGAGGAAGTTCTACGGACCTGAAATGAAAGGTGAGGTTGACCTAACCGCCTGAATTGGCTAGGGATCTGCTGTTTTTCCACCCCTTTCGCCTTCCCCAGGGATGAGAGTCACCCCTCGTTTCGCCGCGCTCCTCGTAGCGCTCTCCGGGCCGCTCGCGGCTCAGAGTCTCAATATCGATTTCGACAAGGACGCGACGTCGTCGATCTACCAAGGGCTCGCGGCGGCACTCGATCCCGCTGGCACCGCCGCGATTTGGAACAGCGCCTACGGCAGCGGCACGACCACGATTACCAAGTCGAACCTGCTGAATTCCGCTGGCCAGTCGACGGGCGTTGGTGTCAGCCTCGGCATCAATGGCAGCTACTTGAGTGCGCCCGGCCAGCAGGAAAATGGCGGCGCGGGCTTGGCCTATCAGAGCCTGATGTCGGACTACGTCTACCTCGCAGCGACGACGAATGCCGAGGTGCTGACAAAGAACGGTTCGATCACGGGGCTGGATCCGCTGAAGCTCTACGACATCTACCTGTATGCGCAGGGCGACAATTTCCTCGGTGAATACTCGGACGGGCAGAACGCTCTGATCACCATCAACGGGGTCTCCAAGCAGACCTCATGGGACGGCGTGCCGGGCGGCGACGGGTTGCTGGTCGAGGGAATCGAGTACGTGAGATTCACGGTGACTCCGAATGCCTCCGGGCAAGTCAATTTCAGCTACGCGAACGTGGTGACCGGGGTGAATGCCACCAGTGATCTCGATGGCTTTAACTCGCGGTTCGCGGTGATCAATGGCATCCAGATCGTGGACCTGTCGCTGGTACCAGAGCCTCCGGTCGCTTTGCTGGGTGCCGCCGGTTTGCTGGTGGTCTCACGACGCCGGCAGCGCTGAAGATCACTTCGCAGCTTCCTTCTCCTTCGGACGGAAGTGCAGGGTGATCTTGGTCTCTGTCTCACGATCGATGATGCGAGAGTTGGCCAAGTCGGCTGCAAGATTGCGCGCGGCGGCGACTTCGGTGTCGTTTGGCGTGGCGTTCTTGTTGTCGAAGGGCCGCAGCTCGAAGTTCGGCACGACCTTCTCAAGACCCGGTGAGATCGCCGGATCGATCACAAAGATTATGGCGGTGCGGACCGGGGTATTCGGGATCTCGCCTTGCCTGAGTGCGGCGACTTCCTCCGGGCCAGCAAGCAGACCGAGCTGTTCGGCGTGCTGATAGGAACGGATGAAGGTCTCGCGGGCGAGCTTCTCGCGGGATGGAAAGTCGACGAATTCATCACCCGCCAAGGTTTTGGCTTTGTCCTTCTTTTCGAAAACGCGGCTGAAGACCTCCGCTGGGTCCATCTCCAACTTGTTCGCGTCGTAGAGGAGGGCGATCCCGCGGAGGAAACTGGTGCGGGCATCCTTCTCGGTGATGGCCCGGTAGAAGGAGCCTTCCGAAACCAGGCTCCGCATGTCGGTGACGATTTCGTCCTTGCGCTTTTCGCGTTTGGTATAGCGCGAGAAGAAGACGAAGGTCATCAGGGCGATCACGCCATATAGCGCCCACTTTAGGATGGAGACAACGCGCGGGTCCATCAGGTCCAGATCGATTTGGGTTTCTTCGCCTCGGCGGGCTCAGGCAGCGGTGCTTCGAAGGTCCGCTTCTCGCGGCAGTGGAAGAGCGCTTCCTCGCGAGTGATGAAGCCATTGTCGAGAAGGCCGCCGATCGCTTGGTCGATGGTGCGATTGCCGTCCTTGAAGCCGATTTCCATCAGGCCCACCAGCTGTTCGAGCTTCCGTTCCCGGATGCAGGCGCGGATGCCGTGGTTCGCCCGCAGAACTTCCGAGGCGAGGATCCGTCCCTGGCCATCGGCCCGCTGGATCAGACGCTGGGAAACGATCGCCTCGATCGTTCCGGCAAGCTGGGTGACGACCTGCGATTGTTGGTCCGGCGGGAAAACGTCGACCAGCCGGTCGATCGATTGAGGTGCATCGACCGTGTGCAAGGTGGCGAGCACGAGGTGGCCGGTTTCCGCTGCGGTCAGGGCGATGCGGATCGTTTCCAGATCCCGCAGCTCGGACACCACGATCACGTCCGGATCCTGGCGCAGGGCTTGGCGCAGCGCGATCGGGAAGCCACGGGTGTCACTGCCGACCTCGCGTTGCTTGATAAGGCAGCTCGCGTGGGTGAATACGAACTCGATGGGATCCTCGATCGTCACGATGACGCCGGAGCGGTTCTCCGAAATCCGGCGGACCATCGAAGCGAGCGTGGTGGACTTGCCCGAGCCGGTGATGCCGGTGATGAGAACCAGTCCGCGGCGCAGTGTGCAGACGTCGTGGACCACGGCGTGGTGACCGAGTTCACCCAGTTCCGGGATGTGCTGCGGGATGTGGCGGAAGGCCGCCTCGTGGGCACCGCGGGCGATGTGGACATTGCCACGGAATCGACCGACGCCATCGAGGTGCAGCGCGTAATCGAGCTCCAGATTCGCTTCAAGCGCCGCGCGCTGGGCTTCCGACAACGTGTCGAGGATCAGCCGGCGTGTCGTGTCGGGATCCATCAGGAATTCCTCCAGCGGCACGAGATTGCCTCCGACGCGTGCGGCGGGCGGAGCCCAAGCCGCGAGATGGAGATCGGAACCGCCCAGTTCGACGGTTTGGCGGAGATAGTCAGTGATTTCGCGAACCTGGCTCACGGGAATATTCGTTCAGTTGAAGTTAGGAGATCCCGCGCATGGCGCGATCAAAATCCTGCGGACGGTCGGTGGCCGAGCGAGCCACCGCGGGATCAATGATGCCCTGTCGGGTGGCTGAGATCAGGTAGCGCAGGAAGGAGGCGCCCGAGGACTCATCGCATTTGTTGAGATGATCCTTGAGGTCGGAGTAGTTGGCCTCGGCCAAGTATTTGCGGGTGATCGCCTCGTTCTGGAAATATTCCAGCACCGCGACCACGCCACCATCGATGCGCGGCAGCAGCTGCTGGGCGATTGCGCCGATGAGCTGGTGGGAAAGCAGGCTTAGAGCTCCCGTATTGACGGAGTCGCTCATGATCCGGTTGAGCCGCTCCATCGCGACCGGGATGCCAGCGACGCCGGAGCCGTGCAGGGTGGAGATCACGAGGTGACCGGTTTCGGCAGCGCGGAGGGCGGCGAAGGCCGACTCCGCATCACGGATTTCGCCGAAAAGGATGATGTCCGGGTTTTGCCGTAGCGCCGCCCGTAGCGCGACATGGAAGTTGTCCGTATCGCGCTTCACTTCGCGCTGGGAGAACAACGAGCGGTCGTTTTCAAAGAGATACTCGATCGGGTCCTCGACCGTCACGATGTGACGTGCCTGATGGCGGTTCACCCACTCGAGGCAGGCGGCGATGGTGGTGGATTTGCCCGAGCCCGTGGGCCCGCAAACGATGATGAGGCCGGAACGTCGCTCCATCCACGAGGCAAGCAATGGCCCGGGCAAGCCGAGTTCCTCGAACGATGGGATCGTCTTCTTGATCGGCCGCATCACCACTCCCAAGCGGCCGAGCGTGCGATAGCCGTTCACGCGCAGGCGACCGACGTGTTCCACTTCGAAGCTCGAGTCACCGTCATTGTCGGTCTCGGGATTGATCCCGCAGGACCTCCAGATGTCAGCGACTTCTTCGGTCGTGATGGGGCCGCCGTGGGCGATAATGATCTCGCCGTCGCCGCGAACCCGGGGCCGCTCTCCCTCGATCAAGAACACATCGCTGGCGCCGCCGGTGAAGGCGTTTTGGATCAAGGCGTGGATCTGAGGGCTCATAGGACGGAACTAACAGGATTTCCGCGGGGGAGGGGAAGATGGAAATCGCGATATCTCCGTCAAACCCCGCGGCGGGTGAAAGTTGTCACCGTCCGATCACTTCATGAGGTAGCCGGTGGTGTCCGGCGTGAAGATCGCGGGGTCGACCTTCGCATTGATCTTGGCATTCGAGAAGACGGTGCGGATCCGCGACTTGTCGTCCAGCTCCAGATCCAGCGCGCGCAGCTCCTGACTGCGGGTGTCGATGTCCAGGAACATCCACGACACGTGCTTGCGCAGCGACTTGTCCTTCGGGCGCACGGTGAGTTGATAGATCGAGCCGCTCATGCGGGACTCGACCAGCTCGAAGGTTTCCCGGAAGCCTGCGAGGTCGCGGAATGCTTCCTCGGAGAGCAGCGTGAACTGCCGAGCTTCCGCTGAATCCTTGTCGACCTTCATGCCGCGCTTCTTGGCGATATCGAGCAAGGTCATGGTGGTGCCATCGGAAACGGCGAGCGTTTTCACCGGATTGCCGAGCTCCCAGCAGAGTTTGCCGGGCCGCACCATGCGCATGCGGCCGGGGGTTGTGACCGGCTTTTTCAGCGAAGGCAGCTTGCGTTCCTGCACGAACTCCGCATCGAGGCTCTGCAGGTTCTTCTGCTTCCCGATCCAGGCTTCGAGCGGCTTGATATCAAGTTCCGCCCGGGCCAAGGAAATGAGGGACAGCAGGATGAGGAGCGCGCGCATGGGCGAACGGTGAAGTTCCGAGTAAGGAGTTCGGTGAAGTTCGAAGAGCCGAAGACGAGGAAGACGGGATCAGTCCTTCTTCGCGGTGTAGTCGAAGACGAAGGCCTTCTCGAGCAGCGGCTTGAGTTTCGCACCGAACTCCTTGTGAGCGGGATGCGGCAGATAAGCTTCGAGGGCGGCCTTGTCCTTGAAGGTGACGAAGAAGCAATGGGTGAAGCCATCGTTGAGCTTTTCCACGCTCTCGCTGGTGCCCCACTCGTAGCCGGTGATGGTGTCGATCTTCTTCGGCAGTTCGGCGAAGGCCTTTTCGATTTCCTTCACCTGTTCGGGCGTGGCTTCGGCCTTGAACTTGAAGAAGACGACGTGGCGGAACTCGTTTTCAGCGACAGCGGTGGTGGCAAGGGCGGCGGACATGGCGACGGTGAGAAGGGCTTTGGACATGGCCGATGCTCCGGTGGCGGACCGGTGCTGTCAAATCCGCGCTGGTACCGGCGTCCATTGGCTTGCGTTACTGAGGTTGGATCTTCAGGTTTAAAGATATGGAATTCCCGCCCCCCACTATCTCCGCGCAGCCAAAGACCTCCGGACTGGCGATTGCCAGCGTCATTTGCGGGCCACTTGGCTTTCTTACCGCAGGACTCAGCGGGATTGCGGCGGTGATCACCGGGCACATGGCGCTTTCGGCGATCAAGCGCTCCGGTGGCGCCCTCAAGGGAACCGGGATGTCGATCACCGGCCTGATCACGGGGTATATCAGCATCCTGATCCTGCCGATCGCAATCCTTGCCGGCTTTGCGGCGCCGGTGATCTTGAAACAACGGCAGGCGGCTGACCGTGTGGAAGCGACCAACAATGCGAAGATTCTCCATCTCGCGTTGGTTGAGTTCGACAATGACTACGGAAGTTTTCCTTCTGACGAACTGGCAAAGGAGCCCAAGTTCACCGGTCTCACGGGAACGAGGGTATTGGAACAGTTGGAAGCAGGAGGCTGTGTGAAAGACTTGAATCACTTGCTGTCGGTGCGCGGTGCGCGCGATGCAAAGTGGTATTATTTCCCCGGAGTGAGCATTTCCGGTGACCCTGCTCGCCCGGTTCTCATCACCCCGGCCGTGGGTGACAAGGTGGTGATCCTTCGTGTCGATGGGTCTGCCAAACCCCAGAGCGACACCTCGTTGTCTGAGATAGATCTCACGGGCGCAGTGGAGATTCCCGCACCGAAAAAGAAGCGCTGACGCTCCAAACCCGCGCCGCAATTCCCATCGCAGCTTCGCGAAATCCGGCGATGATGCGTGGCCATGGATCGCCCGCAAACGCATAGCAAGCTGATCGGCTACTTGCTCTGGATCTTCGGCTTCACCGGTGCCCATCGCTTTTACTTCGGCCGCCCGATCTCCGGCGCGATCTGGTTCTTCACGCTCGGATTATGCGGGGTTGGCTGGTTGGTCGACGTGTTCCTCATTCCCAGCATGGAGCGAGCGGCCGCGCGGAAATACACGACTGGTCCCATCGACTACTCGGTGGCTTGGCTGCTGCAGACCTTCCTCGGTCCGCTGGGCATCCACCGTTTTTACATGGGGAAGATCTGGACCGGCATCCTGTGGCTGATCACCGGTGGCCTGTTCCTGGTAGGCTACCTCTACGACTACTGCACGCTCAACGACCAGATCGATGAGCAGAACTCGCGCAGCTGACGATTACTCGCCATCCCAGATGAAGTGCTTCAACTTGAGCTCCTTCGCCCGGTCTTCGGCGACCTTGGCACCGGGGCTGGCAAGTTTCGAGTGTTGCTCCGCAATGGCGATCGCGGCCTCCCAGCGCTGCGCCCTTTCCAACAGAGTCAGCGCTCGCACGCCGCAACGGTCCACCCAGCGCCAATCGGCAGGGGCTTGGTGGCTGGCGGACTGGAGCACGGAGAAGTAAACATCGAGCGCTTCGGCTTCGCGCTTCTTGGTGGGGAGCTTGGGGTCGGGCAGTTCCTCCAGCATCCGCCCGCGCTGGTATTCGATCTCCGGGCGATCGCCTGAATCGGCGGGCAGTTCGGCGAGCAGGGTCTCGTAGATCTTCAGTGCTTGCACCAAGGGCGCAGGGTCGGTGACGGCGCTGTTGTAGAGCACGTCGCCCAGTTCCAAGCCCACACGCACGCGGAACTCGTGACCCTTTTTCATCTGCTCGAACCACGGCAGCAGTTCCTTGGCCGCATCGGCCGGGCCGAGCGAGCGGGCTTTCATCAAGCGCGCCGCGTCCGCGAGGTCGCCCTTGCGGGCGATCACCTTGTCGAAAAGGCCGAGGCTTTCCTGCTTCGCTTCCGGAGTGGCGACCAGCGCCGAGGCGCGAGCCGCGAGCAGGAGCGACACTTCGGCTTGGGACGCCCCGGGCGCTTCCGCGGCGAGCTTCGCCAGTTCGAATCGGGCATCGTTGTAGTCACCGCTCTCGAAGAGAGCGTTGCCGAGTTCGAAGCGGAACTCGTTGCGCCGCGGATCACTCGGGTAGCTTTTGAGGAATCCTTGCGCCAGCTCGACCGCATCGGCCCAGCGCCTTTCGCGGGCGGCGATGCAGATGCGCGCCTGTGCCAACGAGGCAGGTGACAGCTCGCCGGCTTGCTCCGGGGAGAGGCTGTCGAGTTGAGCGGTGGCGAAGACCGGATCCGGCGGCGTGCCTTCTAGCGCTGCCAGAGCGGCTGCCAAGCGCGCCTCGGCCAAGCGAGGATAGTCCGGATGGTCGAGAATGAAGCGGTCGAGGGTTGCCAGCGCCGTCGAGTCGCGTTGAGCGGCGAGGAAAAGCGCGCGTTCGAATTCCAGCTCGATTTTGACCGCCCCCTGCGCTGCCGGATCGGCGGCGAGTTTCTGGAACGCCGGCAAGTCACCGGCCGCCAGACGGGCAATCGCGCCATTCAGCGTGGCACCGCGACGAGCATCCCCATCCAGCAAAGCGGCGGCTTTTTCCGATTCGCTCGCGGCAAGCATGTAATCTCCGGCGGCGAAGGCGCTGGCTGCTGCAGAAATCGACGCCTCGGCCCTCAGGGCAGGCGCACTGCTGCTGCCATCGAGCGCGGCCAAGGCCGCAGCGGCCTGCTCGTTGCGACCGTCGGCGAGGTCCCAGCGGGCGCCTTCCAACAACGCACGCTCCGCGAGCGGGTGCTTCGGATACTCAATTCGCAGCCGGATCAAGAGTCTCCGCGCCAGTTCCTTGGAAGGAGGGGAGCCCTCCTGTCGCAAGCCGAGGGCGCGGTAGTAGAGCGCCTGGGTGGCCAGTTCGTCATCCTCTGCCGGAGCTGCGGGGTAAACGCCGCCTCCGCCGTTTCCAGCGGACATCAGGGCCGGCGTCCTGTTCACCGGCTTCGGGCACCATTCTTCCAAGCGGGTCAGGATGACATCGTCCGCGGCCAGAGCCGCGGGCAGGCAATCGAGCAACGCTGGAAAGGCCAAGCCGATCCAAGGGGACTCCCGCTCTTCCTCGATGAAGGCGATCAAGCCATCGGCCGCAGCCTCGCGGTTGCCCGCGGCAAGTTGGGCGCGAGCTAGGCCGACCGCGGCTTCGTGCCGGTAGGCTTTGGCGGCGGGGTCATCTTTTGCCTTGGAGAGGAGGGCGGAAAAGATTCCCTCCGCGGCCTTGTGCTCGCCCTTCTCCAATTGAGCCTGTCCTCGCAGGAGTTCCGCGCGCGCGCCTTGCCGCGGTGTCATCCGCGCGTTTACTGGCGGAATTGCAGTGAGGGCTTCCTCGGCGCGGCTTTGGGAAAGAAGAATATCGGCGCTTTCCAGGCGGGCGCGCAGAACCGTTCCCGCGGCCGGGTCACGATCCTTGATCAGCACGGCAAGCGCTTCGAGTGCTGCGGTGGAATTGCCAAGCGCTTGCAGTAGGGTGGCCCGGGTGAACAGGGCTTCGCGGAAATTCGGAGCGGCGGGAGCGATGGCGGGGCCGTCGAGTTCGGCGAGCGCCTCTTGCAAGCGCCCGGAGGCGGCGAGCGCCTGGCCTTTCCAGAAGGGGAGTTCGGCATGGCCGGCCAGCGCCGGGTCTTCCAGAGTCTTGATCGCCGCCGCGGCCTCACCGGCGCGGATGTGGGTCTCGGCCAAGCGTAGCAGGATCGTCTGGCGTCCGGCGGCATCCAGATCAGGAGTGGCCAGCGCCGTTTCGAAACGAGCGGCAGCGACCTCCCACAGCCGGGCCGAGAGCGCGTCGAGGCCTTCCTTGAAAGCTGGGATGGCCGCCGGTTTCGGGGCCGCAGACAGCATCGTCGCCAGAGGCAGGACGAGCAGGGTGCGGCGGAACATGGGCAAACCGTAGCGTGCAGCGAAACCGATGACCAGCGGTGAGTCGCCTTAGCGACCGCCTGCAGCTTCCAGCGAACTGCTCTGGCCTTCCGACAGGAGCTTCCTGATGTCCGCCGGTCCGATCCCAAGCATGGCCGCCGCTTCCTTCAGGTCGCCTGAATGGCGTTCCAAAGCGCGCGTCGCAAGTTCCGAAGCCAGCCACTGAACGGAGTTCTCCCCAGCAGGCACAGCGTCCAGCAGTCGATCGAGCGCCTGCTTCAGTGGACCTTTTTCCTGGCCCGGAGCCGCTGCCAACGGGATGTCCGCCGGAAGCAACACGGTTGAGGATGCCAAGGCGCAGGCGCGGGCGATAGTGTTCTCCAGTTCGCGGACATTGCCCGGCCAGCGGTGCACCTGAAGCGCGGCGATGGCTTCCGCAGACAGGCGGATGCGGGCCATGCCGTTCTTCCGCGTGATGCGCTGGAGGAAAAACTCGGCCAGCAGTGGGATGTCCTCCGCCCGCTCGCGCAGCGGGGGCAGGCGGACTTCCACGACATTGAGGCGGTAGTAGAGGTCCTCGCGGAAACGCCCGGCAGCGACTTCGGCGGAGAGGACCTTGTTGGTCGCGGCCACGATGCGCACGTCGGCGCTCAGCGTTTCATTCGAACCGACGCGGGAGAAGGTGCCGTCTTGCAGGACGCGCAGCATTTTCACCTGCACCGAGAGCGGCATGTCGCCGATCTCATCGAGGAAAAGGGTACCGCCGTCCGCCTGTTCGAAGCGGCCTGCGCGGCGTGCGATCGCGCCAGTGAACGAGCCCTTCTCGTGACCGAAGAGCTCGCTTTCCAGAAGGTTCTCGGGGATCGCACCGCAGTTGATGGCGATGAGTTCCTGTTGGCGGCGCGGCGAGTACTCGTGGATCGCTTTCGCCACCAGTTCCTTGCCGGTGCCGCTTTCGCCGGTGACCAGAACAGGCGCGTCCGAGCGGGCTACGCGGCCGACGATCTTAAAAACATCCTGCAGGGCACGGGAGACACCGATGATCTTCACCCGGCCATCCAGCACCGGCATGTCGGCGGCGGGTTGCTCGGCTGAGCGCCGGTCTTCCACGATCTGGAGCGCGCTTTCGATCACCGGACGCAGCTCGAAGGGCAGCGACTCCTTGCGCATCACGTCGTGGGCACCCCGCTGGGTCGCCTCGATTACCTGGCCGGTGCTCGGGAAGCCGGCGGTCAGCACCACCAGCGTGTTCGGCGAGATCTGGCGGATGCGGGAAAGTAGCTCGAGGCCATCGTAGGGCTGGAGCTGGATATCGGAGACCACCACATCCACGGGGGTCTTTTCCACGACCTTCACCGCATTGTCCGCGTGGTCGCAACGCAGGATGCGCAGGCCTTTCGCGGTCAAATGCTTGGTGGCCCACTCCAAAAAGTCGTGGTCCTGGTCTACTAAAAGAATCGTTTGTTCCGGTGACGCTTCGGCCATGCGCTGCACGGCAGAGTGTGGGTGGATCGGTAGGAGCGCAAGCGGAGGGTGAGTCAGGACCTCGCTTTGGGCAAAAAGGTGTTAATACAGGCGGGTGCGCGGCCTTTGAATTTTTTCAAATGAGGCAGTGGAGGGCGGCTGTTAGGCGGGGGAAGCTAAAATTACCTTTATATTTAGCCTCTCTTTTGGGATACGAGGTGTGCTGTCCCACACATGAAAACGATCCCTTGCAACCTCTTTGTAGCTGCGGCGGGTGCGATGCTTTTGGCGTCGTGCGGGCCGAAGCTTGAGACCTCCATGGTCATGATGTCCTCCGGACCGGTAGCGAAGACCGACGGAAGCATCGCTGGAAACATCCATGCCCAGGTCAATTCCTACCGGCAGTCCAAGGGCAAGCCGGCGCTCCCGCGTCACGCCGGGCTCGACCGCATGGCCCAGCAGCATTCCGAATTCATGCGCCGCAATCGCGGGAAATTCGGCGGTGCCTCAGGCAGTCTCACTCACTACGGCTTCGAGGAACGCGCGCTGAATGCCCAGCGCACCATGAGCATGAGCAACGTGGCGGAAAATGTCGCCACCTGCACCGGCAGCTATGGTAGCGCGGCGAACACGCTTTTCGGCGCTTGGAAAGGCTCGTCCAGCCACGACAAGAACATCCGCGGCCAGTGGAACGCCACCGGCATCGGCGTGGTCGTCGATAGCGATGGCACGGTCTTCGCGACACAGCTTTTTGCCTCCGAGAACCATTCTCATATGGCCATGTCGGATCGCATGCGGCAATTCTAGTCGCGTGCCCGATACCTCGCTCGAGTCCGCTCTCCGCGCCCGCGGTCTGTTGATCGTGGCTGGCGTGGACGAGGCGGGCCGTGGCCCCTTGGCGGGCCCGGTGTCGGCTGCGGCGGTCATTCTCCCGCCGCGGTGGCGCTGCAAGGGTCTCGACGACTCGAAGAAGCTGAGCCCGGCGAAGCGCGAGCAGTGCTACGCCAAGATCACCTCCGACGAACGCGTGGCGTGGAGCGTGGCTTTCGTCGATACCGACGAGATCGACCGGATAAACATCCTGCGCGCCACCCATGCGGCCATGGCGCAGGCGGTGCAGGGACTGGCCAAGGCGGTGGACCATTGCCTGATCGATGGCCTCCGGGTGCCGGCGTTTCCTTATCCCCACGATGGGATTGTGAAGGGGGATGGAAAGTCACTCTCGATCGCTGCCGCCAGCATCATCGCCAAGGTCTCGCGGGATCGCCTGATGACCGAGATGGCGCAGGAGTTCCCGCAATACGGCTTTGAGCGGCACATGGGATATGGCACAAGGGAGCACCTCGAAGCGCTTCATCGTCATGGGCCTTGCCGCCATCATCGCCGCTCGTTTCAGCCCGTCGCTCAACTGCCGCTGCCGTTTGAGGCGTCGTGACGGCGGGGGCATTGGCTCCGCTGCGATCGGCGTGATGGGCGAGAGGATTGCCCGTGCCTGGCTGACGGCGAACGGGGCCAAGGTGCTCTATAAGAACTTCAGGGCTCCCCGCGGTGGTGAGGTGGATATTGTGGCCCGTCACGGCAAGTTGCTGCTGTTCACCGAGGTCAAGACCCGTCGCGCCGGCGGCATGAGCCGGCCGCTCGATGCGGTCGACCGGGAGAAGGAGAAGCTGATCGAGCGCGGCGCGAATGAGTGGCTGCGGCTGCTAGGCACGCGGGAGATCCCGTGGCGCTTCGACGTGATTGAGGTGATCCTGACCGATGGGGAGAAGCCCTACGTCCATCGGGTGGAGAATGTGTTCTAAAGGTGGCCCGCACACGCCGTGTGCGGTTCGCTGGTCCGGGGAGCAACGGGTGAGCACCGCTGCTCCCTGACTTCGACCGCACACGGCGTGTGCGGACCACGATGCAAGCCTCTGGCGGCATTTTCCATTGAGTGCCGCCCGCCGCCCCGCTACCTCCGCCGCATGGCAAGCGGCTTCAAGGAATGGCAGGTGGTGTGCGACGCACTCGCGAGCGGCCGGCAGGCGATCATCCTGCGCAAGGGCGGCATCCATGAGGGGCGCGCCGGGTTCTCTTTCGCCGAGGAGAGCTTCTTCCTCTTTCCCACCCGCTTCCACAACCAGGACCAGTTCGTCCGCGAGGGGACTATCGTGGCGAAGCCGGAATGGACCGTGGGTGAAACCATCGCCATGACCCACTACGCCGAAGCGCTGTGGGCGAAGACGCTCACCGATTGGGACAAGGTCGCCGCGCTGGAGTCCCTCCACATTTGGACGGAGGAAACCATCCGCCAACGCTTCGACTGGGAAGGAAAGGGGATGGCCAGTGGCAGTATCCACGTGGCACTGGTGCGGATCAGCGAACTCGCGCAACCATGGGAGTTCCCCTACGAGGCGAAGTACGGCGGGTGTCGTAGTTGGGTGACCCTGCCCGAGCCGCCTGAAGGTGCGCTGGCCGATGCCAAGCCGGTGCTGGGGGATAACGAGTTCGCGACGCTGCTTGCGAAGCTCGAGGAAATCCTCGCCTGATTGGTCAAGCCAGCCCGAGCGTCTGGTCCGCTTCGTTCCGCACCTTGCGGTAGAGCACGGCATCATCGCGCAGGCTCTTGCCATAGGACGGAATCATTTTCTCGAGCCGTTTCTTCCAGTCCGGCAGGCGCTTGGCGAAGCACTTGCCGAGGATATCCAGCATCACGTCCACCGCGGTCGAGGCACCCGGTGAGGCGCCAAGCAGTGCGGCGATCGAGCCATCGGCGGAGGAGACGATCTCGGTGCCGAATTGAAGCACGCCGCCTTTCTCGGGATCCTGCTTGATGATCTGCACGCGCTGGCCGGCGGTGAGGAGGTGCCAGTCCTCGAGTTCCGCGGCGGGGAAGAATTCCTGCAGCGCCTCCAGACGATCCTGCGGACTCTGCATGACCTGCTCGATGAGATAGCGGGTCAGGTCCATGTTGTCTTTGCCGACCGCAAGCATGGGCACCAGATTCGACAGGCGGACGGAGCCGGGCAGGTCGAAGAGGGAGCCTGACTTGAGGAACTTCGGCGAGAAGCCGGCGAAGGGGCCGAAGAGCAGGGTGTTCTTGCCATCGATCACGCGGGTATCGAGGTGCGGCACCGACATCGGCGGCGCACCGACGGCGGCCTTGCCATAGACTTTGGCATGGTGGCGCTCGACGACCGCTGGGTCGTCGCAGACGAGGAATTGCCCGCTGACCGGGAAGCCGCCGAAGCCCTTGCCCTCGGGGATGCCGGACTTCTGGAGCAGCGGCAGCGAGGCCCCGCCGGCACCCACGAAGACGAAGGGCGCAGTGATGCCGCGGTTGATGTTCTTGGCGAGGTTTCGGACGGTGAGATGCCAGCGGCCGTCGCGCTTGCGCTTGATGTCGCGGACCTGGTGGTGGGTCGCGATCTTCACCACATCCTTCGACGCCAGGTGATCGACCAAGGCTTGAGTCAACGCGCCGAAGTTCACGTCGGTGCCACCGGCGGCGTGGGTGGCGGCGAGTGGCTCGGACGGCTTCCGGCCATCCAAGAGCAGCGGCGCCCACTTGCGGATCACCGAGTGGTCTTCGGTGTATTCCATTTCCTTGAAGAAATGATGGCCCGCCATGGTCTCGTGGCGGCGCTTGAGATAGGCTTGGTTCTCCTTGCCGAGCACGAAGCTCATGTGCGGCACGGAGGTGATGAACTCGCCCGGCTGAGGGAGGACGCCTCGGCTGACGAGGTAGGCCCAGAACTGCTTCGAGACCTCGAAGGCTTCATTGATCTCGAGCGCCTTTGCGATTTCGACCGAGCCGTCGGCGTTCTCCTTGGTGTAGTTCAGCTCGCACAGCGCGGCGTGGCCGGTGCCGGCATTGTTCCACGGGTTCGAACTCTCCTTGGCCACCTCCGCCAGCGCCTCGACGATCTGGATCTTGAGGGTGGGGTCGAGTTCGTGGAGCAGGACGCCGAGGGTGGCGCTCATGATGCCGCCGCCAATCAGGACGACATCGGCCTCAGCCATGGTTTCTACGCGCTTCATGGGGAAATCGGGGGCGCCGATAAGCGGCGATTTCCCGCTTGGCAATCCCCGGTCGAGCGTGTTCCACGCCAATTTTTCACAAGGAGGCGTTAGTGGAACTCATGGGTGGTCGAGGAAGTTCCGTTTCGTTTCCATCCAGATCACTCGCTGGGTCGGCGTCACAGCGGATCGATGGCCACTTCCGAGCGAATGCCCGCCAGCGCCATGATACCCAAAATGGGAGTGCACGAAAGATTTTGCGACCGATGCTCCCTCTCCCTCTGTACTACTTTTTTCATCGAATAGAAAATTGGGTGTCAGGGTGTCATTTTTCTCATGAAACGCTTTTTTCCTTCGCATCGGTGAAGAACTTCGCGATGTGGTTTTTGATGGGGGACAGGTGATTCTCACACCCTTTGGGTGGGTGGCTGGCGTGGCGCTGGAGGAGGATGAGGCGAAATGCTGTGCCGCCTCTGAATTGACACGGGGAGTCTTCGGCTGAAGCCTTCGGAAGGGACTCAACTGTTACCCTAACATGAAAGCCGTGGTCGCATTGGTTTACAGCATGCTCTTATCTAGCTCCGCGCTTGCCGAGCGGACCGTGTTCCTGAATGGAGCTGGAAGCGTTCAATTACCCCCGGGCTACATTCACGATCCCAACCCGGGGATACAGCGACCAGAAGATGCCAAGCACGTCAGGTTCACCAGGGGAGACAAGGTCGAAGAGAACTTTGGCTTTCTCACGGATGAGCGAGGGGAACTGGCGGGGCACGCTGCGAAACCTTCTCCCGACTCGAAAACCATCCTCTCGAAATGGACGTCGGAGGTTAACGGCCACAAAGTCAGCGTTATTGTGTATGAGAACAAGAACGCCCACGGCCCCGTGCGCGGCGGCGCGATTGTCAGCTATCCAGATCTGAAGGTTGATTTTGCCTGTGATTACACGAACGAAGGCCACTTGGCTGACTTCATGTTCGTGGCACTTTCATACAAACCTGCCGAACAAGCCGCTCCCACCAACGAGAAAAAGCTGAAGTAGGAAGCCGGTGATAAGGGGACAGGTAGTTCTCACAGACCAGCGATCCGTCGAAAACCGCTGATCAAATCGACTGGCCGTATGGCCTTGATGATTGAGGATGCAGATATGGTCCGCGATTTCAAACTTGCCAGTGCCAGAGGGGACGGTTCGCCTCGCTATGACAGGATCACAGCAATCCAGCCGGCCGTCGGCGGCGGATCGAGGCTGGAGTGTCCCGTCGTCTCTCTAACAGGCTCGTATCGCGAGTGGACCGATTGCCTCAGCCCGGAGCTGTCGCACCTCGGTTTGATCTTCAGCGAGCGCGTGATGGAAGTCTTGATTACGAAAGGCCTGACCGGATTGAAGTGGAGTGTCGTGGACTTCGACTTTTCCAGTGCAAAGGGAGCCGCGAAACCTCCCGGGCAGGCCTACTACATGGTCAAAGTCAGCGGTGAGGCCCCCATCCTGAGCTATCGCGTCTTTGAGAAAGTCGACGGGAAGTATCAATTCCGCTTCGAGACCCGCGACAAGAGCACCGATCCCCGCTGCAAGGTCTTCTACCTCCCCGAGGGTTTCATTCCCCATATCCAGACGATCCGGATCGAAGGGGCCGGCGAAGCCGACGACTTCATGCCGGTCCCCGACCGGAAGCCTGCGCTCCTTCCCTTCGGTTCATTCTATTGCAGCCGCCGTTTCGTCGAATTGGCGAAGAAGCACAACTTCTCCAATTTCGCGTTCACTCCCATCGACCGGATCAGCCCGATGGTGAAAGACTTTCGGACCTACGATTGGCCGCCTGAGAACTGGTATCCGGCGGTGCAACCTCCGGGCCCGCCGGAGGAATGAGATCGGCGCTTCGTTGCGGGACGGTGCGCTTGTGAAGAGGGATGGGCCAATTTAGCCCCGATGAACGTCCGCCGACGGTGGCACGGTTGCTCGAGAGCAGTTGATTGAAAGTTCTGAATCATCACCCTTTCTCATCGCTCACGTGGCGTGTCGCTCAATCAACTAAGCGCGTTTGACCCTTTTTGAATGGCTTCAAAACAGGCGATAACGGACTTGTGCTCATTTAAGAAAGTAGTCCCGACAGGAATCGAACCTGTACCTACGGCTTCGGAGGCCATCGTCCTATCCGTTGGACTACGGGACCGTTGTGGGAAACGCTGGAAAGCGTCTCGCGCGGCGGAGGGAAGGTAGCTGGCGGTTGCGTGGGTTGGCAAGGAGAACCTCCGGCGCTCAATGGCGCGGGTCGCGGGCCTGCATTTCGGCCTCCTCCTCATGGGAGTGGATCTGCAGGCTGACATTCACGTCCTCGCGCTCGGAGATGGATTTGACCACCCCGCGGATGGCGGAGGCGCTGAAGCCGTTGCGGCCGATCAGCAGGGCGACGTCGGTCTGGCGCAGCACCAGCTTGAAACGCAAGCGCTTGGGGCCGAGTTCGGTGACCTTGAGCTGGGCCTCGGCCGGGAATTCGATGAACTGCACGGCGATGTACTGGAGGAAGTTCCGGATCTGGTCAGTCACCACTTGCATGCTGCAATGATGCCGCGAACGCCCGTCAGGGCAAGATTGGATCGTGGTGAGATGAGCCGGAACGCTGGTGCTTGAGTCGCCCGGGGGCGGCGGAGTAGCACTCGAGCATGGCACTCGCACCTGTTTCCCGTCCGGTTCCACCTGGCGGCCGGTTCATCCGGCAGATCCCGCCGACGCCGCTGGTTCCGGTGACGCTCGATGCCGCGCTGGGGATGGTGTGGTGCAAGCTGGAATTCATGAACCCGAGCGGCTCGACCAAGGACCGGATCGCCCGCCATATTCTCGAAAAGGCGTGGCGCCGGGGCGAGCTCAAGGAGGGCGACACGGTGGTGGAGGCATCGAGCGGTTCGACCAGCATCGCGCTGGCCTTGGCCTGTGCCCAGATGAGGCTGAAATTCGTCGCCTTCATCCCGAACACCGCCACTCAGGAACGCGGGCTGATGATCCGGGCTTACGGCGGCGAGGTGCGCCGTGTGGAGGGTGGGATGATGGCGGTGCTCGAGGCAGCCGAGGCTGCGGCGCTGGCGCACGGGTGGTTTCCCGCACGGCAATTCGAGAATCCGGACAATGCCGAGGCGCACCGGATTTTCACCGGGCCGGAGATCCTCTCACAGATGGAGTGCGGTTGCGTCGATGCGGTGGTGAGCGGCGTCGGCACCGGTGGCACGCTGCGCGGGCTGTGGGAGGCATTCGACGATGCCGGCTGCGGGGCCAGGGCTTACGCGGCGATTCCCACCGAGGGCCCCGCTTTCGGCGACAATGCCGAGTGCTGTAGCCTCGCCTTCAGCAAGGAGGTTCCGGGAGTGGTGCAGGGGCTTTCGGCGCTCTATCGGGATTGGCAAAGTGGTCCGCGGGGCGGAGCGATCGAGGAAATCGTGGTGCGCGAGGAACTCTGCCTCGAGCTCACGCAGCGTCTCTGGTCGCTCGGCTTTCCCGCCGGTCCCAGCTCTGGTCTGAACTATGCCGCGGCGCTGGAAGCGAAGCGCCGGTTGGGTCCCGAAGCACGGGTGATCACCGTCTTTCCGGATCGGATGGAGCGGTACTTCTCTCACCGCGTTTTCGCCGGACTTCGGGAAGAGTAGTGACCTAGATGTCCCTCGACCGCGGAGGGATTTCTGCTAGATTGCCCCAAACCATGGAAAACGAACCCGACAAGTCGCCGTCGTCCGGTCCTCCACTCCCCGATATCCCGCCACCGCCGCCGCCGTCGATGCCACCGCCGCCGGATATTCCACCACCGCCACCGCCGGTGACCATTCCGACGACCAGCGAGATGCCGCCGCCGCGGCCGGTGGATCCTTACACTCCTCCGTCGAAGTCTGCTGTTGATGAAGACGAGGAGGACGACGTTCCAGGTTCCGATGCTCCCTTTGAAAAGCGGGCGCTAGCCGGGATCATCGACTGTGTCGTCGCAGGCGGCCTCTCGTGGATCGTGGCCAGTCTGATTCCCAAGCTCGGTCCTATCGTAAGCATTGCCTACATGCTTACCCGCGACGCGCTGCCCTTCATGGAAGGGCACAGCCTCGGCAAGCGCATTATGAAGATCAAGGCGGTGACGCTGGATGGCAAGAGCCTGTCGGGTGACTGGGGAACCAGCATCCTTCGCAATGTCCTGTTAGCCATTCCGCTCGTCGGCTTGATTGAGGTGGTCGTGTTGTTTGTCCGGAAGGACAAGATCCCTATTCGTCGTCTCGGCGACGAGTGGGCGAAGACCAAGGTGGTCGTCGCCAAGGAACCGTCCGCCCTCTAAGGAGCCGACAAGAAGCACCAATCATCAATCCACCAATCACCAATCAAAGTGCCTGAAGAGCAGGAAGCTGTCGCAATCGCTGGGCCTTGTTGGCAGGGCGGCACGCCTCCGTGCTTCATGCAGTCTTCGCCGTAGGCCCACCATTCTTCCAAACTCGATTGGTGATTGGAAGATTGATGATTGGTGATTTTCCGAACCATCACGGGTCGAGCCGCGCGAAGACGCCCTTCGCCGCGGCCGGCTTGAGCTTCTGGTTCTTCGCATAGGCCAGGCCCGCGGCATCACGCAAGGTGCCGCGGGCTTTTCCGTGCAGCCATGGCTCGATGGCATCGTGGAGAATGAAGGAGCCGGGATACATGAGCTGTGTGGTTAGCAGCACGGGCCG
>Ga0307406_10000170_pt1 | contig 39101 bp, 16 predicted proteins | sample 322Cmetagenome_3_FD_203706 | JGI IMG/M metagenome (GOLD analysis project Ga0307406, IMG submission 203706) | Maize rhizosphere microbial communities from greenhouse at UC Davis, California, United States - 322HYB-C-2 | ecosystem: Host-associated > Plants > Roots > Rhizosphere > Soil | place...
TCGAACCCATCCTCGACCAAGGGTTGCGGTTGGCAGCCGGCGCGGCCGGCATCGCGCAAGACCGCCACTGGCTGCTCTACGAACCCCAATGGCCGGACACCGACCTCGGCGCCAACCCCCTGCATGGCATGCGGCGCGAGGTGATGCGGCGCCACGAAGGCCGCGAGATGCCCTTGAAGCTGCACCGCCAGTGCTGCCTTTACCACCTGCTGCCCGGTGAGGGCTACTGCGGCGCCTGCCCCCTCGCGCCCCAACACCGCAAGGACGGCGCGGAGGAAGAAGAAGCGGCACCGGCGCACGAAAACGGAGGGTGAGGCATGGATGAACAGATCGCCGGGCTGCACGTCTTCCCAGGAGAGATCTCAAACCATCCATCCCACACCTATGCCCAAGGCAAAGCTCGTCTACATCCTCTCGCTGAGAAATGCCGCCGCCGACAAGGCGGGCCAGTTCATCGACTACAAGGGCGAACCCCGCTACATGAAGTCCCCCCTCGAGTACCTTGCCGAGGCGCTCGACAACACGCCGCTGGGCGACGCCTACTCCCTCGAAGGCATCGTGTTCGACGACGACGCGCAGTCGCCGCGCGACCAGGCCGCCCTGGCGGACTATGGCTTCGCCTGGTCTGCCGAGCGGAAGTGGATCTTTCCGCAAGACCTGCGCGCGCAGGGCCGGCTGCTGCGGGAGATGCTGCACCCGGTGCCCTCCGCCTACCGCCGCCTGCCGTTGAACGCGCCCGAGCGCGCCGCAGGCAAGAGCGCCTTCGAACGCGCGCTGCTCGACAAGCTGCTCACGCTGCGCGCCGATGCGGTGGTGCTCGACGGGCTGCTGGTCATCCTCGACGAACTGGTGCGCCCGGGCAGCCGCTTCTACCGCAAGATCGTCAACATCCACCCTGGCATCACGCGGCTGGAGTCGCCCTTCCAGCGCCGCGGCGCCTACGCCACGCTCGACGCGCTGCACGGCGCGCAGGGCCTGAAGGTGGTGGACTGGCAGACCATGGCCAAGGTGCGCACGCCGCCGATCCTGAAGACCGGCGCCTCGCTGCACTACGTCGACAACGGCATCGACTCGGGCGAGGTCATCTACGACGTGCTCGGCACCGACATCGCGCCGGACGACACGATCCTCGAACTGCGCTGGAACAACTTCAACCGCAGCCTCTTTCCGGCGCTCCACCAGGGCCTGGCCCTGCTGGCGCCTCACCTCTGAGCCCGCACGGCGCGGTCCACCCCAGGAGACCTATGACTACTGCCACCACCACCCGGCCTACGGCCGCCGCCGACCCGCGCGCGGGCGCACCGCTGATCTCCTACGCCGACGGCGTGGCGCACGAGGTCGCGTTCGACGGGCGCACCTTCATGGTCCGCAACCGCGCGACCGGATCGCTGTCGCAATGGAAGCTCGACGACGCCGGAGCCGACAAGGTGCTCGCGCAGATCGAAGGCGAGGCTGCCGCCGACGCGACGCCGCATGCGCTCGCGGCGCTCGAGGCGTTCTTCGCGCACCACCCCGGCGACAAGGCCGTCACGCTCGCCGGTGCCGAGCGCTTCGGCGGACTCGCCCATGCGGGCGTGCTGCTGCCCGCGCCCGACGGCCGCATGCAGGCCTTCAGCGAGATGCTGTGGCAGCAGCCGGGGCTGTGGCTTCCCACGGTGCACGCGCCGATGGCGCAGCAATTCGCGCTGACCAACGGCAAGTACCACCCGCGACGTCCGCCCAAGCCGCGCGGCACGCTCTACCAGCGCTTCATTCCGTGGCTCGGCAAGACTTTCTCCTTTCGCAGCATCGACTTCGAGCGCGACCTGCCGATGTTCAACCGCTGGATGAACGACCCGGACGTGGCCAAGATCTGGGAAGAGGAAGGCGACCTCGACAAGCACCGCGCCTACCTCACGGGCATCGACCGCGACCCGCACATGTACTCGATGATCGCCAGTTTCGACGGCGAGCCCTTCGCGTACTTCGAGATGTACTGGGCCAAGGAAAGCCGCATCGCGCCCTTCTACGACGTGCAGGACTATGACCGCGGATGGCATGTACTGGTCGGTGACCCCGCATTCCGGGGCAAGGCCTATGCAACGGCGTGGCTCACATCGATCTCGCACTACATCTTCCTGTGCGACCCCCGCACGCAGCGCGCCGTGGGCGAGCCGCGCATCGACCACGTGCAGCAGATCCGCAACCTCGACAAATCCGGCTACGCCAAGCTCAAGGAATTCAACCTGCCGCACAAGCGCGCGCAACTGGTGGTGATGCTGCGGGAGCACTACTTCTGCGATGCGCTCTGGCTGCCGCGCGCCCCCGAAGCTGCGGCGCACGGCACATAGCCGCGAGCACCTGCGCCCGCGGCCTGCGGCAAGCAAGAGAGCGGGATTCCTGTTGCTGCGGCGCAACTGGTGTGTGAAAATTGAATATTAATAAGAACCATTCTCATTAAAATTCACCCACCTAACTACCCGGGAGTTCTTTTTCATGCGTCCTCTTTCCCTGCCCCGGCAGCGCCTTCTGAACGCTTCGCTCGTGGCCGCCTTCGGAACCGCCGCAGCGTTCTGGAGCCTCTGCGCCTCTGCCCAGACGGCCGCCCAACCCGAGGGGCAGCAACCCGGGCTCCCGGCTTCCGCCGCGTCGCAGGGCACCGGCGGCAACACCCTGCCGGTGGTGACGGTGCGTGAAGAGCCGGAGGTCGCCAACGGCCCGGTGCGCGGCTATGTGGCGCGTCGCAGCGCAACAGGCACCAAGACCGATACGCCGCTGATCGAAACCCCCCAGTCGATCTCGGTGATCGGCCGCGAGGAACTCGACGCACGCGGCGTGCAGAACGTCATGGAAGCCGTGCGCTACACGCCGGGCGTGGCCGCCGGCAACTGGGGCTATGACGCCCGCGGCATCGACTGGCTGCTGCTGCGCGGCTTCGACACGACCAATACGATGTACCGCGACGGCCTGTCCCTGCCGGCCGGCATGCTGACCGAGCCCTACGGCCTGGAGCGGATCGAAGTGCTGCGCGGCCCGGCCTCGGTGGCCTACGGCCAGTCCGATGCGGGCGGCATCGTCAACCGCGTGAGCAAGCTGCCCAGCGCCACGGCCGTGCGCGAAGTCGAAGTGCAGCTGGGCAGCTTCGGCCGCAAGCAACTGGGCGTGGACCTCGGCGGTGCGATCAGCGACACGCTGACATACCGCCTCGTCGGCGTCGCGCACGACAGCAACACCCAGGAAATCTATCCGAACGGCAGCGCCGTGAAGGTCAAGCGCGACTACCTCGCGCCCTCGCTGCGCTGGCAGCCCTCGGCCTCCACCTCGTTCACGCTGCTGGCCGAGTACCTCAAGAGCAAGGCTGGCGACGACACCGGCTACGTCGTCGGCCCCAAGGGCGTGCCCACGTGGGTGAAGGAAGGCGAGCCGCGCTACAGCTGGATCGAGCAGAAGCAGAACGCGCTCGGCTACATGTTCGAGCACCACTTCAACGACAACTGGACAGTGCGCCAGAACGTGCGCTTCGTCGACTTCGACACCGACAAGCACCACATGCGCACGTCCCTGCAGGCCGACGGCCGCACGCTCCTGCGCACCGCGCGGGCTGACCCTGAGCGCGTCCACCAGCTGACGGCCGACACCAACGTGCAAGGCCGCGTGCGCACCGGCATCGCCGAGCACACACTGCTGTTCGGCGTCGATTGGACCCGCAACAACTACTCGGTGCGCACCCTCACCGGCCCCGCGCCGAGTATCGACCTGCTCTTCCCGGTGTACGGCCGGCCCGTTGCCGAGCCCACGCGCCTCACCCAGAACGCCTCGCAGACCACCGAGCAGCTCGGCGTCTACCTGCAGGACCAGATCAAGATTGCCGACCGCTGGGTCGTCACGCTCAGCGGTCGCCAGGACCATGTGAAGACCGACGCCTTCGATCGCCTGGCCGGCAAAGCCAGCTCGCAGACCGACGACAAGTTCAGCGGCCGCGCGGGCCTGACCTACCTGTTCTCCAATGGCTGGGCGCCCTACGTCAGCTACGGCGAATCGTTCCTGCCGACCAGCGGCGTCGACGTCAACGGCCAGCCCTTCCGCCCGAGCCGCGGCAAGCAGTGGGAAGCCGGCGTGAAGTTCCAGCCTGAAGGTTCGCGCTCGCTGTTCACGGCCGCAGTGTTCGACCTGCGCAAGTCGAACGTGGTCACCTACGACCAGCAGACTTTCGAAGCCCGCCAGATCGGCCGCATCCGCTCGCGCGGCATCGAGCTCGAAGGCAAGACCGAGATCGCGCGCAACCTGAACCTCACCGCTTCCTACACCTGGCTCGACATGAAGGTGATTCAGAGCGCGGACACCACCGAACTCGGCAACACCCCGATCCAGGTGCCCAAGCAGACCGCTTCGCTGTGGCTCGACTACACGATGGCCAACGGCTGGGGCGTGGGCGGTGGCTTCCGCTACATCGGCCGCCGCTACAACAACGTGACCAACACCGACGTCGAAGGCGGCGTCACGCTGCTGGATGCGACCGTGCACTACCGCCAGGGCCCGTGGCGCTTCTCCGTGACCGCGAGCAACCTGGCCAACCGCAAGTACACCGCATCGCGTGCCTACGGCGGCTACTACCCGGGCAACGACCGCGCGGTGGTTGCGAGCGCCAAGTACCAGTTCTGAGACGAAGGTGCCGGCGCAAGCCGGCATCCGGTCCTGAAACGACACAGGCCACGTGGCGCCATCGGGCGCCACGTGGCCTGTTCTTTTTTGACTTGCGGGTCGGCTAGATCCGGACGCCCGCCCGCCTTTCTTCCGTCTCCACCCCTTCGAGTTCGCGCAGCACGGCCGCATGCAGCGCACGATCGGCCAGCACCCCCACGTGGTCGCTGCCCGCGATCACCTCGACGCCCTCGGTGCGCACGCCCGGGCTCGCCGACAGTTCCTGCGACATCCACCAGCGCACCGGCGCGGGTGCTTCATCGGCCGCCGCATGCGCGATGCCCAGCCGCAGGCAATTGACGCGGCTCCAGAGCGTGTGCTCCTGCGAGCCGGCCGCCGGCCCGTCGGCCGGCAGCGCCGCGCCGTACGCACGCACCACCTCGCGAAGGAACATGTCGTGCTGCGGGCGCGCCATGCGGTCCAGCGTCTCCTGCCAGAGTCCGCGCATGGCCGAGCGCGCCATCCACTGCCGCAGCGCGGCGTCCAGCGGCTCGCGCTCGGCGGCTTCGAGCGGCAGGGCACCGGCGAGCGCGGCGCGCATCTGCGGATAGGCCGCGATGTCGACGGTGCCCACCCACGCGATGTCGAAGCGTTCGCGCAGCCGGCGCGCGACCTCGAGCGCCACGAGCGCCCCCACGGAGTATCCGAACAACGCGATCGGACGCCGCTTCGCCTGCTCCCGCGATGCGATGGCATGCGCGTAGCGGTCGGCCATGGCGTCCACCGAATCGCCGGCCCAGCCGGCCTCTGCGCCGGGCTCGCTGACCACGGCCAGCGCCGGCACGGCATCCTGCAGCGCTGCGTATTCATCGCGCTTCCAGGCGCGCGCAGGAAATGCATAGAGCGCAACACGCGCGGACGCCGCGGTCGCGGCTTCGTCAAAGACAGGTTGCCGGGTCATCAAAGACTCTCCTCCAGAGTGGCCAGGCGCGCGGTGCGGCCCTCGTACGGGTTCGCTCGCTCCCCCGGCAGGCACAAGGCCGCGGCCAGTTCGTCGAGCACGGGATGTTCGAACACGTCGCGCAGGTGCATCGCACCGGCCGGCAGGCCTTCGCGTTCCACCCGTTCGTTCCATTGCATCGCCAGGCGCGCGGCCAGCAGCGAATCGCCGCCGAGCTCGAAGAAGTGCGCGCGCGGCGCCGCGGCAGATGCCGGCAGCACGCTGCACCACATCTCGGCCAGCGCCGAGAACGCAACCGCCGGCAACGCCCTGCGCGGCGCGTCCGCAACCACGTCTTGCACCGGCGCACGCATCAACGCTGCGCGGGCGGCCGCCGGCGCCTCCAGCAGCGAAGCTGCCGCGCGGTCCGTGCCTTGCAGCAGCACCTTCAGCGTGCGTTCCATCTGCGCCGCAAGCTCGGCAATGCCCTCGGGGTCGAACACCTCGCGCGCATGCTCGAAGCTCAGCCACATCTCCTCGCCCTTCGTTTCGACGATGAGCACCAGCGGCACCCCCAGCGTGCCGCGGCCCGACGAGGCCCGGATGCCGAGGCTCGGCCCCGCGCCACGCGAAACCGCTTCGTCCACCGGGTAGTTCTCGAAGATCACCAGCGTGTCGTACAGCGGCTGCCCCGGCGCGCCGAGCCAGCCTTGCACGACCGGCAGCGGCGCATGCTCGCGCTGGCGCAGCGCCAGGTTGGCCGAGACGATCTGCCGCAGCCATGCGCCCACGCTCATCGCGCCCGCCGCGCCCGTCTCGCCATCGAGGCGCAGCATGAGCGGCAGACTGTTGACGCACAGGCCCACCACGTCGTCGATGCCCGGCATCTCGAATGAGCGCCCCGACATCGTCACGCCGAAGCACACGCCCGGCCGTCCGGTGCGCTGCATCAGGAGCAGCGCCCACGCAGCCTGCACCAGCGTGTTGAGCGTCACCTGCTCGGCCTGCGCCATGGTGCGCAGCGCGCGGGTGGTGTCTGCATCGAGCACCACGCGGCGGCTGTCGCAGCCAGCCGGCGCCCAGCGCTGCAGCGGCACGCCGCACAGCAGCGTCGGCGCGCGGCCAATGTCGGCGTAGCGGTCCCGCCAGTAGGTCTTTTCCTCGTCCTTCGCGTCGCGACCGCTGCGCACCGCGGCCACGAAATCGGCGTACGGCTGCAGAGGCGACGCCACCTTTCCGCCCGCATACAGCGCAAACAGTTCGCCCATCACGCGCGACACGCTCCAGCCGTCGAACAGGATGTGATGCCAGGTCCAGGCCAGCCGCCAGGCGTTGTCGTCCACGCGCACCGCCATCCAGCGGGCGAGCGGCGGCCGATCCATGTCAAAGCCGCGGCGGCGCTCTTCCTCGCACAGCACGTCCCAGGCCTGTTCCAGTGCCGCCTTGTCGCGGTACCGGCCGCGCCAGTCGAGCAGGTGCACCGGCGCGTCGACCTGCTTCAGCACTACCTGCATCGGCGCACCGTCGGGCAGCCAATGGAAGCCGCTTCGCAGCGCGGCATGGCGCGACACTGTGGACTGCCAGGCCGACTTGAGCCGCATCGGATCAAGGTCCACCATGTGCACCAGCGTTTGTACGATGTTGATCTCGGTGCCCGGCGCCATGCTGCTTTCGAACAGCATGCCCTCCTGGCCCGGCGCGAGCGGATGGATGTTCTCGATCTGCGTCGCGGCCTCGGGCAGGCGCGCCACCAATGCGTCGAGCGAACCTGCCTGCAGCGCCGCCAGCGGAAAATCGCTCGGCGTCACGCCCTGCGCATCCGCCAGGCCGCTGGTGCAATGCGCGATCAGCGCCAGCAGTTCCTGCCTGAAGCGGTCGACCCAGCCCTGGACGCTGGCCGCGTCGTGGCGCGCGCGGCTGAACACCACGCGCAGCGCGAGTTCGCCGGCATACACCTGGCCGCTCACCTGAAACTCGTGTCCCATCGGCGCGCCTTCGTTCACCGCGGCGCCCATGCCCTCGGCCGCCAGCGTCCATGGTGCTTCTTCGTCGAAGTCGCCGTCGAACTGGCCGAGGTAGTTGAAGACCACCTGCGCGCTCCGCGGCGCCGGCGTTCCCAGTGCCTGGCGCTGGCGCAGCAGGCCGAAGCCCAGGCCCTTGCCCGGAATACCGCGCAGGCTTTCCTTCACCCGCATGAGCGCAGCTCCCGGCTCGCCCAGCGGCGCGAGCGCCACCGGAAACGCACTGGTGAACCAGCCCACGGTGCGCGTGAGGTCGATGCCGTCGAACAGGTCTTCACGGCCGTGCCCTTCCAGGTCGATCAGGATGCGCTCATGCCCGCTCCACGCGCAAAGCGCACGGCCCAGCGCGGTCAGGAGGATGTCGTTGACCTGCGTGCGGTAGGCGGCCGGCGCGTCCTTCAGCAGTGCCTCGGTGGCGGCCTTGTCCAGCCGCAATTCCACACTCGACTGCTCGGCCGTGGTGGCCGCGCCCGCCGGGCGGTCGCACGGCAGTTGCAAGGGCACTTCGGCCAGCGAGCGCCAATGCGCGAGCTCGCGTTCGTCCTGCGCGAGCTGCGACGCATGCACCTGCAGGGCCTGCGACCAGTCCTTGTAGCTGCTGGTTTTTTCCGGCAGCACGATGGCCTCGCCGCGCAGCGCCTGCGCGCAGGCCGTGCCAAGGTCTTCGAGCAGGATGCGCCACGAGACACCGTCCACCGCCAGGTGATGGACGGCGAGCAGCAGTCGCTGGCTGCCATCGTCGACCTCGATCGCCAGCGCGCGCAGCAGCGGACCTTGCGCGATGTCGAGACTGCGCTGGGCTTCGTCGCACAGCGCCTCGATGTGCGCGGCGTCGCGCGCCTGCCGCACCCAGAGCAGCTCGTGTGCCGGGTGGCGCGCACTCGCGCCGTAGCGCTGCGTCCAGCGGCCCTTCGCATCGCGGCCGAAGCGCAGCCTGAAGGCATCGTGGTGCGCGACCACGGCTTCCAGCGCCTTGCGCAGCGCCGCCAGTTCCACCGGCGTGCGCGGCTGCAGCAGCACCGACTGGTTCCAGTGGCCGGGCACGGGCAGGCCCGCATCCAGAAAGTCGGCCTGGATCGGCAGCAGCGGCACCTCGCCGTCGAGCAGGCTCGTGCGGCGCTGCGCCTCGTTGTTCACCGTCTGCGCGACGGTGGCCAGCAGTGCCACCGTCTGCCGCTCGAACAGTTGCCTGGGGGTAATGCGCCAACCCGCCTTGCGCACGCGTGCGACGATCTGCAGGCTCAGGATCGAATCGCCGCCGAGTTCGAAGAAGTTGTCCTGCCGCCCCACGCGTGCCACACCCAGCACCTCGACCCAGCTTTGCGCAAGCGCCGTCTCGGCCTCGCCCTGCGGCGCTTCGTAAGCTGCTTCGGCGCTGGCGGCCGTAGGTGCGGGCAGCGCCTTGCGATCGATCTTGCCATTGGCGTTGAGCGGCAGTTTGTCCAGCACGACGATGGTGCCAGGCACCATGTAGTCGGGCAGCGCCTCGCCGAGCGCCTGCTTCAGGCCCGGCACGTCCAGCGCCTGTTCCGCCCCGACATAGCCCACGAGCCGCGCGCCGCCCTGCCCCTCGAGCGCCACCACCACCGCCTGGCGAACGCCGGGCTGCCGCAGCAACTGCGCCTCGACCTCGCCAAGCTCGATGCGAAAGCCACGCACCTTCACCTGGTGGTCGATGCGCCCCAGGTACTCCAGCTGGCCATCGCTGCTCCACTGCACGAGGTCGCCCGTGCGGTACAGGCGACTGCCCGGCCCGCCGAACGGATCGGCCACGAAGCGTTCGGCGGTCAGGCCGGCGCGATGCAGGTAGCCGCGCGCCAGGCCCGCGCCGCCCAGGTACAACTCACCCGGCACGCCGCGCGGCACGAGGTTCATGTCGGCATCCAGCACATGGGCGCTGCGCTCGCCCACGGGCCGGCCGATGGGCGCATAGCCCGGTGCGCAGCGCTCGTCGGCGCCCACCTTCCAGAGCATCGGTGTCACCACCGCCTCGGTGGGGCCGTAGCCGTTGATCAGGATCTTCGGCTTCAGGTAGCGGCACACCGCCTCGAAGCCTTCGCGCGGCATCGCTTCGCCGCCGAACGAGTACAGGTGAATCGGCGGGCACTGCCCGCTGTCGCGCGCCTCGTTGGCCAGCTCGCGCAAATACACCGGCGGAAAGCCCGCGTTGGTCACGCCGTGGCGCTGCATGGCGGCCAGGGTCTGCTCGGGCGTCCACAGCGAATCGTCGCGCACGACCAGGCTGGAACCGCAGCCGAGCGCGGTGTGCAACCGCTCGTGCGCGCCGTCGAAGGCGAACGACAGGAAATGCAGCTCGCGCGAATGCGGCCCCATCTCGTAGAGCACGGCTGTGTCGCGGCAGTGCATGTCGAAGGGACCATGCATCACGCTCACGCCCTTGGGCTTGCCGGTGGAACCCGAGGTATAGATCACGTAGGCCAGGCTGTGCTCGTGCAACGGCACGACAGGGTTGTCGCTGCGCTGGCCCGACAGGTCTTCGCTGTCGACACGCAGCACGGTGTTCTCGCCCTCGGGACGCGGCATCCGGCTCGCCAGGCTTTCGCTGGTCAGCAGCAATCCGATGCCGCTGTCCTGCACCATGTAGGCCAGCCGGTCGGCAGGGTACTCCGGGTCCATCGGCACATAGGCGCCGCCGGCCTTCAGGATCGCCAGGATGCCCACCACCATCTCGAAGGAGCGCTCCAGCGCGATGCCCACCCGCGTCTCGGGCTTCACGCCCAGTGCGATCAGGCGGTGCGCAAGACGGTTGGCGCGCGCGTTCAGCGCGCCGTAACTCAGCGCCTCCTCGCCGAAGATCACCGCCACCGCATCGGGCCGGGCCTGGGCCTGCGCCTCGAAGCGGCGGTGCACGGCTCGCACTTCATTGGCGTCGACGGGTGCAGCGGCCGGCTCGGGCACGTTCCGGCCCCACTGCATGAGCAGCGCCAGTTCGTCGGCCGGCAGCAGTTCCAGCGCGCTCATGCGCATGGCGGGGCGCTCGGCCAGTGCCGCCACCAGGCCGCGGACGGCCTCGGCCATCAGGCCGCACAGGCGCCGCGCGCCAACCGCCGCGGTGATCTGCGCGCCGATCTTGAAGCCCTTTCCCTCGTCGTCCACGGCGATCGCCACCGGGTAGTTGCTCCGCTCCCGGCTGCTGAGTACCTCCATGCCCTCCCACGCGGCGGGCACCTCGCCCTCCATGGCTTCGGTATAGCGGTAATTGAACAGAACGGAGAACAAGGGCGTGCTGCCGGTCAATCCGCTGCAACGCTGCGCGCGCGACAGGCTGGCATGCTCGTGGTGCAGAAGACCCGTGAGCGCCTTGTGCGTCTGCCGCAGGCATTCCTCCACGCTGTGCGTCCCCAGCCGGATTCGCACCGGCAGCGTGTTGATGAACATGCCCAGCGCACGCCCCGCATCTTTTCCGCTCTGCATTCGACCCAGCAGCACCGTGCCAAAAACGACGTCGTCTCTCCCTGTGGTCCTGCCCAGCAACACGGCCAATGCGAGATGAAACAACGCCGCCGCACTCACACCATGGCGCTGCGCCTGGCGTCGCACCTCTTGAGCCAATGCGGCATCCATCGGCTCTCGCGCCTCCTCTGCGTCCGTGCCGTCGCCTCGTACGTTCAGCAGATCGAAGGGGGCCGTGGGCTCCTGGACGTCCGCGAGCATTTCCGAGAAGAAAGTATCGTGCTCGGCCTGGCTCAGGCCAAGACGTGCTTGCGCAACGTAGCGCCTGTATGGAACGGGCTCGGGCAACTCGGCGTCGCGGCCCTGCTGGACCAGCGCGACTTCTTCGACAAGCAACTCGAGCGTGGTGTGATCCAGCACCAGGTGATGCGTCAGGAGCTGCAGCTGCCAACGCTGCCGGGCCGCCGAAAACGCACCCACGGCCTGAATCATGGGTGCCTTGCGCACATCGACACGGCGATTGGCCCGGTGTTCGCCGTTCTCAAGGCTGGCCGCGCCGTCGCGATCTTCTTGCGCCCATTGCAGATGCAATCTTGCTTCTCTTTGAACGACCTGGACCGGCTCCTTCAAGCCCTCCCACAGCACGGCGGTACGCAGGATGTCGTGCCGTCGGATGATCGTGTTGAAGCTCTCGATGAAACGTTCAAGACGCTCCCGGCTGTCGAAGCTCAGGACATGCTGCGTCACATAGGCATCGCCTTCGGTTTGCAGCATGTGGTGAAACAGCATGCCTTGCTGCAGAGGCGCCAGCGGATAGATGTCCTGGATGTTCGCGGCGCCGCCAACGACTGCCGCTTCGATGCTCACGATCTGCCTGTCGTCGAGGTCGATCAAGGTCAGCATCTCCGGCCGGATCGCCTCGCATCCCATCGGAATGCCGTTCTCCGGAACAACGACTTCATCTCCCCCTCGCTCCTGCGTCAATGCCTGCACGAAAGCCGCGAAGCGAGGTTGGCGAAACAACGTGCGCACCTGCACGCTCCACCCATGCGCCCGCATGCGCTCGAGCAGACTCAGTGCAAGCAGGGAGTGCCCACCGAGTTCGAAGAAGTTGTCGTTGCGTCCCACGCGAGCAACGCCCAGCGTTTCTGCCCAGATCGCGGCGAGCTTGATCTCCACATCGCCTTCGGGCGCTTCGTAGCTGCGCTCGTTCGCAAGCTCCGGTGCGGGCAACGCCTTTCGGTCGACCTTGCCGTTCGCATTCAAGGGCAGGGAGGCGAGCACGACCACCGTGCCCGGCACCATGTAATCGGGCAGCACCTGGGCGAGCGCCTGCCTGAGCTGAACCACATCGACTTCCTGCCCCGCGTGCACAGACAGGTAGCCCACCAGACGCCCGCCTGCGGGGCCCTCGGCAATCACCACGGCAGCCTCCCGAACGCCTGCCTGGGCCAGCATCTGTGCCTCGATCTCTCCGAGTTCTATGCGAAACCCGCGCACCTTCACCTGGTGATCGGTACGACCCCGATACTCCAGCTGCCCTTCGGCGTTCCAGCATGCAAGGTCTCCGGTCCGGTACAGCCGAAGCCCCCCGTCGGTCGCAATGAATCGCTCGGACGTCAGGTTCGCGCGATTCAAATAGCCTCGCGCAAGGTTCACCCCGCCCAGGTACAGCTCACCCACCACGCCCACGGGGGCGGGATTCAATTCCGCATCGAGCACAAGCGTTTGCGTCGCGTGGATCGGCCGGCCGATCGGCACCTGGCTCCGCCCGTCTTTGCGACAGGTCCAATGCGTGACGTCGATGGCCGCTTCCGTCGGCCCATAGAGGTTGTAGAGCGTTGCCTGCGGCAGTCGCACGAAAGCCCGGTTCTGCGTCTCGGCAGGCAAGGCTTCGCCGCTGCAAACGATGCGACGCAAACTCGTGCACGCCTGTGCATCCTCGTAGGCCAGAAAGGCCTGCAGCATGGATGGCACGAAATGGAGGGTGTCGACTTGATGTTTCTTGATCAACGCCACCAGCCGCTCCGGCTCGCGATGATCACCGGGGTTTGCCACGACGAGGCGGGCGCCGAACATCAGGGGCCAGAAGAACTCCCACACCGAGACATCGAAGCTGAAGGGTGTCTTCTGCAGCACCGTGTCGCCTTCGCCCAGCTGGTAGGCCTCCTGCATCCAGACCAGACGGCTGCAAAGTGCGCGATGCCTGTTGGCCGCTCCCTTCGGCTTTCCGGTGGAGCCCGACGTATAGATGACGTACGCAAGGCTGTCGCCATGCAGCTGGATCTTCGGGTCGCTCGCCGGCTCGGCACTGGTGTCCAGTGTGTCCAGCGACAACATGCGCGAGCGGCCCATTGTCGACATTCGCTCTGCAAGATGACTCTGCGTCAACAGCAACCCGATGCCGCTGTCCGCCATCATGTAGGCCAATCGGTCCGCGGGATACTCCGGGTCGAACGGCACATAGGCGCCGCCGGCCTTCAGGATCGCCATCAGCGCAACCACCATTTCAATCGAGCGCTCTGCGGCAACGCCGACCAGGCTCTCGGGCCCGACGCCTTGTCCCGCCAAATGGTGCGCGAGGCGATTGGCTCGCCGGTTCAGTTCGGCGTAGCTCAGCGCCTGATCGCCAAAAACCAGCGCGATTGCCTCTGGTCGGGCAGATGCCTGACGCTCGAAGAACCGATGCACGGGCTCGAAATCCGCGGTGCCTTTTTTTCCGTGCTCCCACTCCCTGAGCTGTTGGCGATCGGAAGCGTCCACGAGACCGAAATTTCCGATGCGGCAATCGGCGTCGGCCGCGAGTTGACCCAGCACCTCCAGATAGGCTTTCGCCATTCGATCCACAGTGGTGCGTTCATACAGCGCCGTGTTGTATTCGAGCTGGCCTGTCACGCCCGATCCGGAAATCGTCAGGTCCAGCGAGAGCTCGAACTTCGCGCTGCGGTGCGGTCTCTCCATCTGTTCGACATCGAGGCCTTCCAGCATGGGTCCCTGGGCGCCGTCTTCCATCTGCAGGCCGAACATCACCTGGAACAGCGGGCTGCGCCCCGGCTCGCGCCGGTCCGTGCGGCTCGTGAGCAGCACGTCGAACGGCAAGTCCGCATGGTCGAGCCCGGCCAGCACGTCGGCACGCACCTGCCGGCAAACCTCGCGCAGCGACATCCGCGGCGAGAGCCGCGCGCGGAACACCTGCGTGGTGACGAAGAAGCCCAGCAGCCCGTGCAGCTCTTCGCGATGCCGGCCCGCCGATGGCACGCCCACCGCAAAGTCGTACTGGCCGCTGTAGCGCGCGAGCAGCACTTGCCACGCCGCGAACAGCACCACGAACGGCGTGCTGCGCTCGGCGCGGCAGAACTTCATCAGCGCTTCGGCCAGCGGGGCGTCGAGCGCGAAATGCGCCGCCGCGCCGTCGAAGCCCAACTGCTCCGGCCGCGCACGGTCGGTCGGCAGGTCGAGCGCAGGCACTTCGGCGCCCAGGTGCGCGTTCCAGTGATCCAGGTCGTGCTGCATTGCGCCGGCGGCTGCGCGCGCGCGTTGCCAATGGGCATAGTCCGCGTACTGCAGCGGCAAGGGCGGCAGGCGCACGGGGCCCGGCGTGCGCAATGCGGCGCCATAGGCTTCGGCCAGGTCCTTCGCAAGGATCGGGTTCGACCACGCATCGGAAACGATGTGGTGCAGGCAGATGGCGAGCACGTGCGCCTGCTCGTCGAGCCGCACGAGCCGCGCCACGAGTGCGGGCGCCCTCGAAAGATCGAACACGTGCGACACCGTGCGGCGCACCGCCTCGTCCAGCTTCTCCTGGCGAGAGGCAGCCGCCTCGCCGCGCAAATCGATGCGCTCGATGCCGAACGCGACCTCTTCCTGCACGGTCTGCAGCGCTGCGCCGTCGCGGCTGAAGAAGCGCGTGCGCAGCACCGCATGGCGCGCCACCAGCGCCTGGAACGCGCGCTCCAGCGCGTCGGCGTCGAGTGGGCCGGTCAGGCGGAACACGCGCGGCAGGTTGTAGGCCGTCAGCCGAGGCTCGAGGTTCTGCAGGAACCACAGCTGCTGCTGCGCGAAGGACATCGCCACCGCCTCCCCGGGCATCGTGCACACGGCAATGGCGTCCAGGCCTGCTTCCGCTTCGCTGTTCTGCGGCATCTTCATCGTCTCGTTCATCAAGCGTTTCCGTTCAAGAAGGTGTGGCCCCGGCTTCGAGGCGCCAGGCATCTGCGAGCTGTTCGGTCTGCGCGGGGTCGGTGCTCGCCGCGCGCACGGCCCGCGCCAGCGTCGAGACGCTCGGGTGGTCGAACACCAGCCCCGGCGCAATGTCGACGCGCAGCAGCCGGCGGATGCGCGCAGCCAGCTTGATCGCCAGCAGCGAGTGCGCGCCAAGTTCGAAGAAGTCGTCGTCCACGCCGATGGACGTGCGCCCCAGCAGCCCAGCCATGGCGCTGGCCAGCAGGTGCTGCAGCGCGTCGGCGGGCACGCCCGCTTCCCCGGATGCCTGCTCGGGTGCGCTGGCCAGGGCCACCAGCGCGAGGCGGTCGACCTTGCCGTTCGCCAGGCGCGGAAAGTCTGCGACTCCCACGCAGCGTGCCGGCACCATGTGGGCGGGCAACAGCAGGGCCAGCCGGTCGCGCAGCGTCTCGGCCACGCCGGTTTCGGCGACCACGCAGGCCACGAGTTCCACGTCGTCCGTGGCAATGGCCACCGGCAGCACCACGGCTTGCCGCACGCCCGGCAGCGCCAGCAGCGCGGCCTCGATCTCGCCGGGCTCGACGCGAAAGCCGCGCACCTTCAGCTGGTGGTCCGCGCGGCCGGCGATGCGGATCGCGCCATCGGGCAGCACGCACGCCAGGTCGCCCGTGCGATAGAGCCGCTCGCCGGGCCGGAAAGGATCGTCGATGAACACATCCGGCGACACGCTGCCGAGGTAGCCGCGGCACAGCTGCGCACCGCCGACGTACAGCTCGCCCAGCGCGCCCGTGGGCGCGAGTCGCAGGGCCGCGTCGAGCACCCGCACGCGGTTGTTGGCCAACACCTGCGACAACGGGAGCACATCGGGGAAGGCGGCGGCGGCATCGAGCCGGTGCACCATCACCCCGACCGTGGTCTCGGTCGGCCCGTAGTGGTTGAACACCGTGCACCCCGGCGCGAGGCGCGCGATGCGCGCCAGCAGCGAGCGCGAAGCCCCCTCGCCGCCCAGCACCAGCAGGCGCGGCAGCACCGGCGCCTCGGCCTCCAGCAGCGCCTCGAGGTGCGAAGGCACGATCTTGAGCGCATCGATGCGCCGCTCGGTCATGAAACGGGTAAAGCCGGCGGCGTCCTTCGTGGCCTGCGCATCCGCGACCACGAGGCAGGCGCCGTTGAAGAAGGCCCCGAACAGCGCGGTGTTGCCCAGGTCGGCAGCCACCGTGCTGGTGAGTGCCCAGCGCCGGTAGCCTTCGAGCTGCATCGCCGAGGACACGGCGGCGACGTAGTTGAGCAGCTGGGCGTGCTCGATCGCCACGCCCTTCGGACGGCCGGTCGAGCCGGAGGTGTAGAGCACATAGGCCAGGTCGTTCGGACTCACCGGCAGGTCGGGTGCGGCGGCGTCGAAGCCCGACAGGTCGATGCCGCCGGCCGCCGCCACGCGCCATGCGGGGACTTCGGCGTCCTGCACGGAGTCCACCTGCAGCAGCAGGGCAGGCTGCGCATCGGCCAGCACCGCATGGCGGCGCGCTGCCGGCCATTCGGGTTCGAGCGGCAGGTAGCCGGCGCCCGCACGCCAGGCCGCCAGCATCGCGACCAGCAGGTCGAGCGAACGCGGCAGCGCCAGCGCCACCAGTGCGCCGCGCTGCACGCCCTGCGCCTGCATCCAGTGCGCCAGGCGGTTGATGCGAGCGTCCAGCGCCGCGTAGCTCAGCTGCTGTTCGCCGTCTTCGATCGCCGGGGCATCGGGCGTGGTTCGCGCCCAGTGGGCAATGCGGTCGGCAATGCCTTGCGTGCCCACGTCGAGCGTTGCGCCTTCCAGCGCGAGCAAGGACTGGTGTTCTGCGTCGTCGACGAGCGGCAGGTCTTGCAGGGGTGTGGCGGGGTTGTCGGCCACGCCTTGCAGCAGGCGATGCAACTGCTGCAGCAGGCGCGCGAGCGCGGCCTCGCTGTAGCGGTTTTCGTCGGCATGCAGGGAGAGCGCGGCGCGCTGCGCCGAGCATTCGGCTTCCAGTGCCAGTTCGAAGCAGGGCAGCGGCCCCGGTCGCTGCACCACAGGCCACAACGACAGCGCGCCGTCCTCGGGCACATGCAGTGCGAAGCCGACGGCGAGATGCGGCGCATCGGCCGGACCGTCGAGCGCGCAGTACTCCTGCGCCTCGACATGCGAACGCGACCGCGCGACGAAGGCAGAGAAACAGTCCGAGAACGGCTGCTGCGCATCGAGTTCCACGGGCACCGGCAGCACCTTCTCGTAGACACCGATGGCGCCCCGCATCACCTCGTAGTCGCGCCGGCAGTCGTGCTGCCAGCCGCCGGCGAAGCGGGCAAACCCTGTCAGGCGTGCAAGCAGCACCCACCACGCGGCCTGCAGCAGTTCGGGCGTCGCCGCGCCTTGCGACGCGGCCAGCGCATCGAGGCGCGCGCGCAGGCCGGCATCGACAGTGCGCGCCACCACGCGGCGCGCAGGCGACCGCGAGGCATCGGCAGCTGCATCGGCGGCTGCATCGGCGGCGGTCTGCCGCACGGCCAGGCGCGGCGCGGCCAGGGTTGCGGCGTTGTTCGTGTCGCCGGCCCAGTAGGCGCGCCCCTTCACGGCGTCTTCTTCGTCGTCTTGCGCAAGCGAATCGCGCCATGCGGCGAACTGCGTGTACTGGAATGACTCTTCCGGTTCGGCGGCAACGCGCGCTTCGCCGCGCACCGCATCGGCGATGCGCGCGAGCAGCATCGCGAGACTCGTGGCGTCGGCGGCCAGGGGATGCGCCGACAGTGTCAGGCGATGGCGTGAGGCACCGAGGCGTTCCAGCCCGAGCCGGACCATGCCGCCCTCTTCCGGCCGCATCGGCGCATCGGCCTGCGCATGCGTGGCCGGCAGCGTGGCGCGCGGCTGCTGGCGCCAGCCGCTGGCGTCGGGCGCCTCGCGCAGCGCAAGCCGGAGCGACTCGTGGGCCTGCAGCACGTTCGCCGCCGCGGTGCGCAGGCGTGCTTCGTCGAGCGCGCCCTCGATCTCCACCGCCATCGCGATCGGCCGCAGCGCACCGCCGCCGTGCATGGCCAGTACCGCGCGCTGCTCGGGGCTCAGCGGCAGGGCCGCCTCGAAATTCTCGAACCGGTCTTCCATCGTCATTCGCTCCCTGCGGTTTCGGCCACCGCCGCGGTGCCCGCCGCTTCGGCGGCCAGCAGCGCCGAGCGCTCGAACATCGCGCCCATGGCCACGACGATCTTGCGCGGCCCCTGGTAGGGGTCGCGCGCGTGGGCCGCGAGCATGTTGTCGAGCATCACCACGTCGCCCTTTCGCCAGTCGAAGCGCACCGCGCACTGTTCGTAGGTGCGGCCCACGATGGCCATGGTCTCGTCGTCGATGGGCGTGCCGTCGCCGTAGCAGACGTAGCGCGGCATGCGCTCGGCACCCACGAGCGCCAGCAGGTCTTCGCGTACGTCGGCTTCGAGGCAGGCCGGGTGGTGCAGCTGCACCTGGTTGAAGAACACGCGCTCGCCGGTCAGCGGATGCTTCATGACGGCCGGGCAGTGCGTGCGCGTCTGCAGCGTGTCGGGGTCGAGCCAGCGCCACTCGATGCCACCCGCGGCCAGCCGCGCCTCGACCTCCGCGCGCTGGTCGGTCTTGAAGAAGTCGCGCCAGCTCACGTCCAGGTGCGGCGTGAAGGTGCGCACGTAGGTCAGCGCCTTGCGCTCGAAGGCCTCGACGATCTCCGCCGGCAGGCGGCGCAGCATCTCTCGGCAATCGACGATGGGTGTCGCGCCGCCCACTGGCGACGGCAGCTCGCAGTAGAACCACTGTTTGCGCGGCCAGCGCTCCATGTGCGAGCTCTCGTTGTGGTACAGGATCATCTGCCGCTCGGGGTATGGCGTGGAGCGGTAGGTGCGGCGTCCGCCCTCTTTCTTGGGCAGGTCGCCGTAGCTGCCGTAGAGCTCGGGCTCGACGTTCTCGGCGAAGGCCTCGAAGTCCTGCGGCGTCGCCAGGCCGAAATTGCGGAACAGCAGCCCGCCATGACGGGCCAGCGCGTCGTCGACGAAGCCGCGGTGCTCGCGCACCCAGGCGAGCGCGTCGAAGTCGCTGCCCGTGGCCTCGACGACGAGCGGAAACTCGCGGTCCGCGGACAGGAACGAGGTCTTGACCGGCGGCAGCGCCGTGGCCGGAGCCGACGGACTTGCAAGGGCGGGCGCTGGCGCAGCCCCTGGCGTTTTCGTCGCGAATTTCTTGAGCTTGTCCAGCTTGCCGAGCTGGGGCGATGGCATCGGATTCATTGAGGATTCCTTGCGAGCAGGTGATGAGAAGAGTTGCTCGACCCGCGCGTCGGGCGAGATGACCCATTGCCGCAGCAGCGCGCACCAGTCGGCAGCCCAGCGCCTGATCGATTCGCCGCGGTAGAGGCCGGTGTCGTAGACCCACTCGGCCGTCCACTCGGCCGGCCGGTCGCGCGGGCCTTCGTGCACGAAGACTGCGATATCGAACTTCGAATGCCGCACGCGCTGCGGCACGACGTCGATGCGCAGGCCCGGAATCTCGAAGCGGCTGGCCGGCGTGTTCTGCATGACGAACAGCATCCGCACCGGCCCGCCCTGTGCGCGCGAGATGCCGGCGGCATCGAGGATGCGGTCGAACGGCACGCTGCCGTGCGCCAGTGCCGATTGCGTGGAGGCATGCACCTGCGCCAGCCACTCGGTGAAGCGGACGTCGGCCTTGCGGCGCGAGCGCAGCGGCACCACGTTGACGAAGAAGCCCATGAGCTTTTCGAGCTCGGGGTGGTCGCGCCCCGCGACGTCGGTGCCGATGACGAGATCGTCGGCACCGGCCTCGCGATGCACCAGCGCAAGGAACGCCGCGAGCATCACGGTGAAGCGGGAGGTCTTGTTCGCCAGGGCCAGCGGTTCGAGCGCCTCCACCAGCGCGCCCTCGATCGGCACGCGCAAGCTGTCGCCGACGTGCGCTGCGGCCGCCGGCGGTTGGCCGTCCGCGGGCAGGCGGGAGCCCTTCGGCGCGTTGCCGAGATAGCGCTGCCAGAAAGCCGTGTCCTGCGCGCGCGTGGCTTCGAGCATGCGGGCGTGCCAGACGGCGTAGTCGGCGTACTGGACGCGCAGCGGCGGCAACGTCGAGGGCCGGTCGGCGCGCAGCGCCTCGTAGGCGGCGACGAACTCGCGCGCGAAGATCGCGCCCGACCAGCCGTCGAAGGCGATGTGGTGCACGCACAGCAGGAGCGCTTGGCGCCCCGGGCCGAGGTGCAGCAGCGAGGCGCGCAGCGGGGCGGCCGCGGCCAGGTCGAAGGGCTGCGCGGCCATCGCCTCCAGCGCGGCATCGATGCGGGCTGCTTCGTCTCCGGGCGCCACCGGCGAGATGTCGATCCACGGCAGGTCGAAGGCCGCGACCGGCGCGATGGTCGCTACCGGTTCGCCGTCGTCGTTCTCGGGGTAGGCCATGCGCAGCACCTCATGGCGCGACACCAGCGTCTCGAGCGCGCGGCGCAGCACGGCCGGATCGAGCGGGCCCTCGAAGCGCAGCGCGGTCGCCATGTTGTAGGCGGTGCGGGCAGCGGCGCCCGACAGGCGGTCGACGAGCCAGAGCCGGTGCTGCGTGGGCGAAAGGCTCATCTGCGCGACGCGCGCCACCGGCATCAGCGCGGCCAGTGTCGCGCCAGCGGTGGGCACGAGGCGCGCGGCCATGCCGCGCAGCACCGGATGATCGAACACCTCCCGCAGCGCCAGTTGCAGGCCTGCGCCAGCGCGCAGGCGCGAGACCAGCTGCGCGGCCATCAGCGAATGGCCGCCGAGCTCGAAGAAGTTCGCCTCGCGGCCGACCTGCGCCACGCCCAGCAGTTCGCTCCAGACGCGCGCCATCGCCTCCTCGAGCGGGCCGCTGGGCGCTTCGTACGCGTCGGCGCCGGCAGCCTGGATCGGCGGCAGCGCCTTGCGGTCGATCTTGCCGTTGGCGTTGAGCGGCAGGCCGGGCAACGTCATCAGCAGCGGCGGCACCATGTACTCGGGCAGCGTGCGGGCCAGCCACTCGCGCAGCGCCTGCACGTCGGGGTCGCGGGCGTCCGGCACCTCACGCAGCGAAACGTAGGCCGCCAGCCTCATGCCTCCGGCCGCCTGCTGCGTGACCACCACGGCCTCGCGCACCTGCGGATGCGCGAGCAGCTGCGCCTCGATCTCGCCGAGTTCGATGCGAAAGCCGCGGATCTTCACCTGGTGGTCGAGGCGGCCGAGGTAGTCGAGCTGGCCGTTGCCGTTCCAGCGCACGAGGTCGCCGGTGCGGTAGAGCCGCCCGCCGCCCTCGGCGTCGAAAGGGTCGGCCACGAAGCGTTCCGAGGTCAGGCCCGGGCGCCTGGCGTAGCCGCGCGCAAGGCCGATACCGCCCAGATACAGCTCGCCCGCTACGCCGGGCGGCACGAGGTTGAGCGAGGCGTCGAGCACGTAGGTCTGGATGCCCGAGATGGGCTGCCCGATCGGGACCTGGCTGCGGCCGTCATCGCGGCAGGTCCAGTGCGTCACGTCGATGGCCGCTTCGGTCGGACCGTAGAGGTTGTAAAGGCCCGCCTGCGGCAGACGCCGGAGCACTTCGTTCTGCGCCTCGGCGGGCAGCGCCTCGCCGCTGCAGACGATGCGGCGCAGGCTGGTGCAGCTTTCCACATCGGGCTGCGTGAGGAAGGCCTGCAGCATCGAAGGCACGAAGTGCAGCGTGCTCACGCCATGGCGGCGGATCAGCGCCACGAGGCGCGCCGGATCGCGATGGTCGCCGGGTGCCGCCACAGCCAGCCGCGCACCATGCATCAACGGCCAGAAGAACTCCCACACCGACACGTCGAAGCTGAACGGCGTTTTCTGCAGCACCGTGTCGCCTGGGCCGAGGCCGTAGGCTTGCTGCATCCATGCAAGCCGGCTGTGCAGCGCGCGATGGCGGTTGGCCGCGCCCTTGGGCTTGCCGGTGGAGCCGGAGGTGTAGATCACGTAGGCGAGGTTCTCCGCGTCCAGCGTCACGGCGGGGTCGCTGTCGGATGCGTCGTCGCTGTCGCCTGCATCGATGGCCAGCACCGCCACGCTGCCCTCCCCTCCGGCCGGCAGCCGCTCGCGCAGGCGCTCGTGCGTGAGCACGAGCGCGAGCCCGCTGTCTTCCACCATGTAGGCGATGCGGTCGGCCGGATGATCGGGGTCGATGGGCACGTAGGCGCCGCCGGCCTTCAGCACTGCGAGCAGCGCGATCACCAGCTCGTTGCTGCGCTCCAACGCCACGCCCACGAGGCTTTCGGGCCGCACGCCTTGGGCGATGAGCCGGTGCGCGAGGCGATTGGCACGGCGATCGAGTTCGGCGTAGCTCAGCGTCTCGTCGCCGAACACCAGGGCCTCTGCATCGGGGTGCGCGGCGGCCCGGCGCGCGATGACGTGGTGCACCGGCTCGGCCTGGCCATGGCTGGCCGTGCCGACACCCCATGCCGCGAGCTGCGCATGCTCGGCCTCGTCCAGCAGCGCGAGTTCCCCCAGCGCCTGCCCCGGATCGGCGGCCAGCGCCGCGAGCACGCGGTGGTAGTGGTCCGCGAGCCGCGCGATGGTGGCGGGCTCGAAGAGTTCGGCGGCGTAGCGGAAGGCGGCTCGGATGCCGCCGTCCTCGCGCTCGATGGTTTCCAGCGTGAGCTCGAAGGGCGCGGCGCGCTCTTCCAGGTCGATGCGCCGTACGCTCAGCCGCGGCCACCCGCGCAGCGGACGGTCGCCTTCGCCGAGATGATTGAACATGACCTGGAACAGAGGTGTGCCTGAAGCCGGCCCCGCGCTGCCGCGGTCTGCGCGCAGCGCATGCACCAGCCGCTCGTAGGGCAGCTCCTGGTTCGCCTGCGCTTCGAAGGCGGTGTCGCGCACCTGCGCAAGCAGGTCGGCCAGCGGCATGCGCGCGTTCAGCCGTGCGTCCATCACCACGGTGTTGATGAAGGCGCCCACCACGCCCGCGGTCTCGGGGCGGTTGCGGCCGGCCACCGGCACGCCGACGCGAATCTCTTCCTGCCCGGTGTAGCGGAAAAGCACCGCGTGGAAGGCCGCGAGCAGCACCATGAACAGCGTGCCGCCCTGCGCGCGCGCCTGCTGCCGGAGCTCGCGCGCGAGATCCGCGGGCACGTCGAGGGCATGCTGTACCGCACGATAGCCGCTCTGGCCGGTACGCGGGCGGTCGGTGGCGAGGTCGAGCACCGGTTCGCTGCCGCCCAGGCGCCGGCGCCAGTGGGCCAGCTGCTGTGCGCCCTCCTCGCCTTCGAGCCACCGGTGCTGCCAGCGGGCGAAGTCGACATAGCGGATCTCGGGGCCGGCCTCCGCAGCAGCAGCAGCGGGCGTTGCTGCGTCATCGAGTTGCCGTGCATAGAGCTGCGCCAGTTCGTCGAGGATGAGTTCGACGGTCCAGGCGTCGGAGACGATGTGGTGCAGCATCAGCAGCAACTGGTGCTCGCCCTCTTCCATCTTCAGCAGCATCCCGCGCAGCAGCGGACCGCTCGTGAGGTCGAAAGGCGTGCAGCAGACCTGGAGCACCGCTTCGCGGTGGCGCACCGCACGGGTCGCCGCGTCGAGCAAGCTCAGGTCTGCAAAGGGAATCTCGACGCGCGCGGCGGGGTCGATGCGCTGCTCGGGCAGGCCTTCGGGGCCGGCGCCGAACACGGTACGCAGGCTGTCGTGGCGCTGCACCAGCCGGTGCACCGCGGCCTGCAGCGCGGCCACGTCGAGCGGCCCCGAGAAGCCCAGGCCGCCGCCGACGTGGTAAGCGGTATTGCCCGCATCGAGCTGCCAGAGGAACCACTGCCCCTGCTGCATGAAAGAGGCGGGTGCGGCAGCGCCGTCGTCGATGCTCTTCGCAATGCCTTCGCGCGAAGGGCGCGGTGCAGCGGCGCCATCTACAGCAGCTTCGGCGCCGCCGTCGCGCCGCAGGCGGCGCTGCAGCAGGGCCAGTTGTGCCGGCGTGAGTTTCGCGCGGCGCGCGGTGACGTCGTTGCTCTCGCTCATGATGAAAGACTCGCGGTGGTGCTGCGGTCGTTGCCTTCGCCGCCGCTTCCCTCTTCGTCGTCGAGGCCCGCGGCCTCGATGTCGTCGATCAGCCGCAGCTCGACCAGCGTGGCCAAGTCGGCGACGGTGGGCGCCTTGAAGAAGGCCGCGGGCGCCAGGTCCACGCCGTAGGCCTTGCGCACCTTCGACAGCAGGCGGATGGCGAGCAGCGAATCCCCGCCCAGTTCGAACAGGTTGTCGTTCGCGCCCACGGGCGCGATGCCGAGCGCCTCGGTCCAGAGTTCGGCGAGCCCCTCTTCGAGGTCGCCCTCGGGCGCGACAAAGGGCGTCTGCAACACTGGCCGCGGATGGCCTGCGCGGGCGGGCGTGGCCGCCTCGGGTTCTTCATCCATCGCGTCCAGCAAACCGCGCAACGGGCGCAGGCGGGGCGCGAGCGGCGATGCCGACACCACCGTCTGCGGCAGGTCAGGGCCGTTGACGATGCGCTCGAAGGCCAGCACGCCGGTGCGTTCGTCCAGGCCCATGCCCTCGGGCATGTCCTTGCCCGCCGCGGCGCCCACGTCACGCCAGGCGTCCCAGTTGACGGAGAAAACCGGCAGCGCCGACCCGCGGCGATGCGCGCTCGCGAAGGCGTCCAGATAGTCGTTGGCCGCGGCATAGTCGCTCAGGCCGAGGCCGCCGAGCAGCGTCGCGATCGAAGAACAGAAGAGCACGAAGTCCAGCGGCTGGTCGGCCACCGCGTCGAGCAGCGCCCGCGTGCCCGCGACCTTGGGTGCGAACGCGGCCTCGACCTGCGCCTGCGTACGCTGCGCGATCACGCCGTGGTCGGGCTCGATGACGGCATGCACGACCCCGTTCACCCCCCCGAATCGCGCACGAGCCGCGGCCAGCGCGCTGCGCAATTGGGCCGGGTCGGTCACGTCGGCGGCCACGGCCAGCACCTCGGCGCCGGCTTCTTCGAGTTCGATGAGCTGCCGCAGCCGGCGGCGCAGTGCCAGCGGCTGGTCGGCCGCTTCGGCGATGCGTGCCCACTCGCCGCGCTCGGGCAAGGGCGTGCGGCCCAGCAGCACCAGCCTGGCCTGCCAGGTCTTGCTGAGGTGGCGTGCGAGCGCGAGGCCCACGCCGCCGAGCCCGCCGGTGATGAGATACACGCCGCCCTTGCGCAGCCGCTGCACGCCGGGCCCGTCGGCTGCCAGCGGCTCGTAGCCCTTGGTCCAGCGGTGCGGGCCACGATAGGCGACCAAGGCCTCGCCGTGCGAGGCGAGGGCCTCTTCCACCACGCGGCGGGCGAGTTCGGCCTCGGCCGCGCTCTCGGGTGCCGGGAGCACCACGTCCACGATGCGGCAGGCGATCGACGGCGACTCCTGGCCCAGCACCTTCGCAAGGCCGCGCAGCGTGGCCTTCTCGGGCGAAAGCGTCTCGGTGCCGGCAACGTCCTCGATGCCGTCGGCCACCACGGTCAGCTCGAGGGCGCGCTGCGATCCGCCCGTTTCGTCGAGCGCCTGGGACAGCGCGAGCAGGCTGAAGTAGCCCCTCTCGAACACTGCGGCCGGCGACGCGGCGGGTCGGCCCGCATCGAGGCTCCACAGGTGGAAGACTTGCGTCACCGTGCCAGCCTCGGCTTCGGCCTCGCGCAGCAGGCGCGCATGGTCGGCGCGCTCGGTGGGCCGCAGCTTGTATTGCTGCGCAGCGGTGCGGGCAAAGGCCTTGCCGCGCAGCCCCACGACCACCTGTGCACCCTGCGCACGCAGCGTGCGCGCGAGACGGTCGGTGAAGCTGTTCGCGTCGCCGAGGATCAGTGTGCAGCCCTGCGGACCTGCCGCCTGCGCCTGGGGCGGCAGCGGCAGGGTGCGCTTCCACACGGGCGCGTAGAAAAGGCCCGGGGGCTGCGCTTGCACAGGCTGCGCGGCAGCCGTGCCCGGCTCGACCCAGAAGCGCTGGCGCCGGAAGGCGTAGGTAGGCAGCGGCACGCGGCGGCGGCTGGCGCCATCGCGGCAGGCCGCCCAGTCGATGTCCACGCCCACGGTCCACAGGCCCGCAACGGCGTTGGCCAGTTGCGGCGCATTGCGCGCGAGCTGCTGCGGATGGGCCTGGCTGGCCCAGATGCCGGCGGCCGAGGCGCTGCCGGCGTGCAGCCGTGCGAGGCCCGCCAGTGTCTCGCCCGGCCCGACTTCGAGCACCGCGCGGCCCGGGGTTGCGAAGATCTCGCGCAGGCCGTCGGCAAAGCGCACCGCGCCGCGCAGGTGCCGCCCCCAGTACGCGGGGTCGGTGGCTTCCTGCACCGTGATGGGCTTGCCCGATGCATTGGAAAGAAATGGAATGCTCGGCGCATTCCTTGGCACCGCGGCGACCACGCGCTCCAGTTCGGCGACGACCGGATCGACGAGGCGCGAATGGAAGGCGATGGAAACGTGCAGGCGGCGCGGCACGTGCTGCTTTGCGCGCAGTGCCGCCTCGACGCGCTCGACCGCATCGGGCGGGCCGGACAGCACGCACAGCGCCTCGCCGTTCACTGCGGCGAGGTCGCACCCCATGGCAAGGTAGGGCGCCAGTTCCTGCTCGGGCAGCGACACGGCGGTCATCGCACCGGGCGCCACCGTTTGCAGCAGGCGGCCGCGCGCGGCCACGATGCGCAGCACGTCTTCGAGCGAGAACACGCCGGCCAGGCAGGCCGCGACGTACTCGCCGAGGCTGTGGCCGAGCATCAGCGCGGGCCTGACGCCGCAGTGCATCCACCAGCGCGCCATGGCGTAGCCGACGACGAAGAGCGCGGGCTGCGCGAACTCGACGCGCAGCAGCCGTTCGTTGGCGGCCTGCTCCTCGCCCGGCTGCGGGAACAGCAGTGGCTGCAGGTCGACGCCGCTGTCCTTGCGCAGCAGCGCGATGCAACGGTCCATCTCCCCACGGAACACGGCGCTCTCGCGGTAGAGGTCCGCCCCCATGAGCGCATGCTGCGTGCCGCTGCCCGGAAAGAGGAACACCACTTCGGGCGCGGCGCCCACCGGCCGCGGCGCGATGGCGGGCGCCGCCGCGAGCAACTCCGCCGCCAAGGCGGCCTGGTTGGCGACCACCGCGCTGCGCCATGCGAAGGGCCTGCGTCCTTCCTGCAGCGTGTGCGCGATGTCCGCCAGCGGTTGCATCTCTTCCGGTGCACTGCCGTGCCCGCGCAGATGCGCGGCCAGGCGTTCACGTCCCTCGCGCAGCGCGCCTTCGTCCTTGGCCGACAGCGGCAGCACCTGCCACGGCGATGCCTTGGCCAGTGCGGTCTGCCCAGGCGGCGCCTCCTCGAGCACCACGTGCACGTTGGTCCCGCCGATGCCGAACGAGCTGACGCCCGCGCGCCGCGGTGTGCTGCTTTCCGGCCAGGGCTGGCATTGCGCGTTCACGTAGAACGGGCTGCCCGCGAAATCGATCTGCGGATTGGGTTTGGCGAAGTGCAGGCTCGGCGGCAGCGTGCGGTGCTTGAGCGCCATCGCGGCCTTGATAAGGCCCGCGACGCCGGCGGCGGCATCGAGGTGGCCGATATTGGTCTTGACCGACCCGACGGCGCAGAAGCCGCGCCGCTCGGTGTCGGCGCGGAAGGCCTGCGTGAGCGCCGCGATCTCGATGGGGTCGCCGAGCGTGGTGCCGGTGCCATGCGCCTCGATGTAGCCGATGGTGTCGGCCGAGACGCCCGCGATCAGCTGCGCCGCGCGGATCACTTCGGCCTGCCCGTCGATGCTGGGCGCGGTGAAGCCGATCTTGGCCGAACCGTCGTTGTTGGCGGCCGTGCCCTTGATGACCGCGTGGATGGTGTCGCCGTCGCGTAGCGCCTCGTCCAGGCGCTTGAGCACCACCACGCCGGCGCCGCTGCCGATCACCGTGCCGGCCGCATCGGCGTCGAAGGCGCGGCAATGGCCGTCGGGCGAGAGAATGGCGCCGGCCTGCCAGCGGTAGCCGCCTTCCTGCAGCAGGTTGAGCCATACGCCGCCGGCCAGCGCCATGTCGCAGTCGTGGCTCAGCAGCGCCTGGCATGCGGTGTGCACGGCTGTGAGCGACGTCGAGCAGGCGGTCTGCACGCTCACGGCGGGGCCGCGCAGGTTGAGCTTGTAGGCGACGCGCGTGCACAGCGAGCCGCCGGAGTTGCCGCTCATGAGACCGAGCAGATCGGCGATGCCGGTGTGCGCACCGAGACCGAAGGACGGCAGCAGGTTGCGGATCAGGTAGACGTTGGCGCCCTCGCCCGCATACACGCCAACCTTGCCGGGCCAGCGCTCGGGGTCGCAGCCCGCATGCTCCAGCGAGGCCCAGGCGCATTCGAGAAAGACGCGCTGCTGCGGGTCGAGGTTCTCGGCCTCGCGCGGCGTGTAGCCGAAGAAGCCCGCATCGAACTGGTCGAAGCCTTCGAACAGCACGCCGGCCTTCACGTAGTCGGGATCGTCCAGCAGGGCTTGCGGCACGCCGCGTTCGCGCAGCTGGTCGTCGGTGAACGCCGACACCGACTCCACGCCGTCGCGGATGTTGTGCCAGAAAGCGTCGACGTCGTCCGCGCCCGGAAAGCGCCCGGCCATGCCGACGATGGCGATTTCGAGGCCCGAGGGCTCTGCGGATTCGTTGAAAGTGGACGTCATCAGTTGACTCTCTCCGCGGGTTTGCGGCGTTGAAGCATTGCGGCGCGCTGGCGCAGCGCACGTTCGTCTCCGCCCGCGGTCGATGCGGCGGCAGCCTGCGCGCCGCCCTGCTCGATCCAGCGGGCCAGCGATTCGACCGTGGGGTACTTGAAGAGATTGACCAGCGGGAACGTGGCGTGCAGCCGGTCTTCCAGCAGCCGGTGCGCGCGAATGAGCAGCAGCGAGTGCCCGCCGAGGTCGAAGAAGTTGTCGCGCAGACTGACCTGCTCGACCTGCAGCACCTCCGACCAGATGGCCGCGAGGGTGCGGGCCACCTGCCCTTGCGGCGCTTCGTAGGTGCTCGCGCGGCCGCTGCCCTCGGGCTCGGGCAGCGCCTTGCGGTCGACCTTGCCGTTGGCGTTCAGCGGCAGCGCATCGAGCACCACCACGGCGCGCGGCACCATGTAGTCGGGCAGCACCTGCCCCAGTTGCTCGCGCAGTGCGGCGGTGTCGACGGCCCGGTCCGCGTGCGCCGCGATGTAGGCCACCAGCGATGCGCCGCCCGCGCCCTCGCGCGCCACGACGACGGCTTCGCGCACCGCGGGCTGCGCGAGGATCTGCGCCTCGATCTCGCCCAGCTCGATGCGAAAGCCCCGGATCTTCACCTGGTGGTCGATGCGGCCCAGGTACTCGATCTGGCCCTCGGTGTTCCAGCGCACGAGATCGCCGGTGCGGTAGAGCCGGCCGCCGTGGCCGAAGGGATTGGCCACGAAGCGCTCGGCACTCAGGCCGGGCTTGCCGAGGTAGCCGCGCGCGAGGCTCACGCCGCCGAGGTACAGCTCGCCGGCCACGCCGCGCGGCACCAGGTTCAGCGCCGCGTCGAGCACGTGGCATTGGGTGTCGCTGATCGGCTGACCGATGGGCACCAGGCTCTGGCCGCTGCCATCGCGCTCGAGGCGGCAGGTCCAGCGCGTGACGTGGATGGTGGTCTCCGTCGGGCCATACAGGTTCTGCAGCGTGGCGCCGCCGAGGCGCTGCAGGGTCTCCTTCTGCGTCTCGGCGGGCATGGCCTCGCCGCCGACGATGATGTGCTTCAGCCGCGTGCTCGCCTCGATGCCCGGGTGCGCCAGGAAGGCCTGCAGCATCGATGGCACGAAGTTGAGCGTCGTGACCTGGTGGCGCTGGATCAGTTGAACCAGCCGCTCGGGGTCGCGGTGATCTCCGGGGTTGGCAACGACCAGCCGCGCACCCGCGGTCATCGGCCAGAACATCTCCCATACCGACACGTCGAAGCCGAACGGCGCCTTGTGCAGCACGGTGTGGTCGCGGGTCAGCCCGTAGGTCTGCTGCATCCAGGCCATGCAGCTGTGCAACGCCGCATGGCGCACGGCCGCGCCCTTGGGCTTGCCGGTGGAACCGGAGGTGTAGATGACGTAGGCGAGGTTCTCTGCATGCAGCGCGACCTGCGGGTCGCCATCGGGCTGGTCGGCAAAGTAGCCGCCGTCGACCTCCAGCCTGGCCAGGCCGGGGCGGCCTGCGATGAGGTCGCGCGTCGCACGGTGCACGAGCAGCAGCGTGATGCCGCTGTCTTCCACCATGTAGTCGAGGCGCTGCACCGGGTACTCCGGATCCAGCGGCAGGTAGGCGCCGCCGGCCTTGAGGATGCCCAGGATGCCCACCACCATCTCGACGGAGCGCTCCATCGCGATGCCCACGCGCATGTCGGGCCGAACGCCGAGCGCGATCAGCCGGTGCGCGAGGCGATTGGCACGGCGGTCGAGTTCGGCAAAGCTCAATGCCTCGTCGCCGAACAGCAGTGCGATGGCTTCGGGCTGCTGTGCGGCGTGCCGCGCGATGGCGTGGTGCACCGGTTCCGGTTGCGGTTCGCGGCGCGCGTTCACGCTCCACTGCGCAAGCTGCAACTTCTCGGGCGCGCCCAGCAGGTCGATGTCCCCCACTGCGCAGCCCGCATCGGCGCAGAGCGCACCGAGCACCGCCACGTAGTGCTGCGCCATGCGCGCGATGGTCTCTCGCTCGAACAGGTCCTCGGCGTAGATCACGTCGAGCAGCAGGCGCCCGTCGGGCCGCTCGCGGGCCTCCAGCACCCAGTCGAACTGCGTCTGGAGGTCAGGCAGCGCATGGTCGCCGACATCGATGCCATCCAGGCGCTGCAGCGCGCGGTGGTCCTCGAGCAGGTGGTTGAACATCACCTGGAACAGCGGGCTGTGGCTCATGCTGCGCTCGGGCTGCAGCCGCTGCACCAGCTGTTCGAAGGGCAGGTCCTGGTGCGCCTGCGCGCCGAGCACTGCTTCCCTGGCCTGCGCGAGCACGCGTGACACGGGCGTGCGGCCATCGATCGGGTTGCGCAGCACCAGCGTGTTGACGAACAGGCCGATCACGTTCTCGAACTCCACGCGGTTGCGGTTCGCAATGGCGGCGCCGACCCGGATTTCCTCCTGGCCCGTGTAGCGGTGCAGCAGGGCCTGGAGGCCCGCCAGCAGCACCATGAACAGCGTGGCGTTTTCGGCCTGCGCGAGATTGCGCAGCTGGCCGAGCAGTGGCGCGGGCAGTTCGAAGGCATGCCGCGCCGCGTTGTAGCTGGCCTGCGGCTTGCGCGGATGGTCGGTGCGCAGTTCGAGCACCGGTTGCTCGTCGCCGAGCTGCGCATGCCACCAGTCGAGCTGACGCTGCGCTTCGCCGGCGGCCAGCCATTCGCGCTGCCACACCGCGTAGTCGGCGTACTGCACGCGCGGCACGGGCAGTGCCGCCGGCCGACCCAGCAGGCGCGCCGCGTAGCCCGCGGCGAGTTCGTCGATCAGCACCTGCATCGAGGCGCCGTCTGACACGATGTGGTGCATCACCACGGCGAGCACCTGCGTGTCGTCCGCCAGGCGGATCAGCGCCGCACGCAGCAGGCCGCCCCGGGTGAGATCGAAGGGCGCGCTCTTGATGCGGCGGGTTTCGCCCTCGAGCCGGGCTTCGCGTTCGGCCACGGGCACGTCGCGCAGGTCGACCACCTCCAGCGCGAGCATGCCGGAGGGCTTGATCCATTGCGCGGCAATGCCGTCGCTGCCCGCGCGGAACACCGTGCGCAGCGATTCGTGGCGCGCGACAAGATCGTCCAGCGCGCCTTGCAGCGCATCGGCCTGCAAGGCGCCCGTGAGCCGCAGCGCGCCGCTCATGTGGTACGCCGCGCTGGCCGGATCGAGCTGCCAGAGGAACCACTGGCGCTCCTGCGCATGGGACAGCGGCAGCGCATGCAGCCGGCGCTCGGCCGGCAGCAGCGCGATGGGTGCGGGCCGTGCGTGCACGCCCTGCTTCAACCGCTCCCGAATGGCCGCCGCACTCTCGTGCAGCCGTGGGTGCTCGAACATCAGGCGCACCGGGTAGTCGATGTCCCAATGACCGGAGATGCGGGCCGCAACTTGCGTGGCGGTGAGCGAGCTGCCGCCGCGCGTGAAGAAATGCGCATCCCGCGCAAAGGGCTGCGCATCGGCCGGCCTCAGCACCTCGCGCCAGATGGCGTCGACGGCGCATTCGGTCTCGTCGAGCACGGGCGCTTCGGCCGGCGCCTGGGCAGGACCGCCCTTGACGAAGGCGCCGCGCTCGTAGATGGCATAGGCGTCGGCGCTGCGGTCCAGCCAGCCGGCGCGGCAGGCGCTGCGCTGCAGCTTGCCGCTGGTGGTCTTGGGCATGCCGCCCGGGTTGAGCAGCAGCACGGCCGACAGCGGCTCGCCGAACACCTCGCTGACGGCGGCACTGAGGGCCTCGACCAGCACCTGCGCAGGCACCAGCTTCTGCATGCTGCGCGACACCTCGGCCGCCGCACCGATGCCTTCGCCATCGGGACCGCTGGCCGCGAAGACCGCGACGCGGCCCTTGCGCACCGCATCGACCTCGGCCTCGATGACGCGCTCGATGTCTTGCGGATAGATGTTGTGGCCGCGCACGATGATCAGGTCCTTGATGCGGCCGGTCACGTAGAGCTCGCCGTCGCAGACGAAGCCGAGGTCGCCGGTGCGCAGCCAGCGCCGGCCCGCGCGCTCGACGAAGGTCTCGCGCGACTCGCGTTCCTTGCCCCAATAGCCGGCGCCGATGCTCGGCCCGCGGGCCCAGATCTCGCCGATGCGGCCGGGCGCCGCAGTCGACAGCGTGGCGGGTTCGACGATCTCGATTTCATGCTGGGCTGCGACGCCGCCGCAGCCGACCAGCAGCGTGCCGCCTTCGCTCGGCGTGCCGGCACCTGCGGCCAGGCCGTCGGCGCTGAAGCCGCGCGCGACCATGCCGCTGCCGCGCCGGCCGCCCGTCACGAACAGCGTGGCCTCGGCGAGGCCGTAGCAGGGATAGACGGCACCGGGGTCGAAGCCGGCCGGCGCAAAACGCTCGATGAATTCGAACTCCGTGTCGGCGCGCACCGGCTCGGCGCCGGTGTAGGCCACGCGCCAGCTCGAGAGGTCGAGCTGCGCGATCTGCGCATCCTTCACGCGCTCCAGGCACAGGCGGAACGAGAAGTCGGGCCCGCCGCTGAGCGTGGCGCGATGGCGCGAGATCAGTTCGAGCCAGCGCACCGGCCGCTCGAGAAAGTAGCGCGGCGAGGTCAGCACCAGCGGGATGCCGCTGTACAGCGGCTGCATCAGGCCGCCGATCAGGCCCATGTCGTGGTAGAGCGGCGCCCACGAGACGAACTTGTCCTCGGGGCCGATGCCCATACCGACCTGGATCGCGTGCTCGTTGGCCATCAGGTTGCCGTGCGTGACGATGACGCCCTTGGGCGCCGAGGTCGAGCCCGAGGTGTATTGCAGGAAGGCGACGTCGTCTTCGCCCGGCTCGAAGGGCTGCCATGCGTCGGCGAGCGCCGCGTCCACTGCATCGACGGCGACGATGGCCAGCTCGCCGAACTGGTGGCCGGCGGTGGCCATCGCGGCACTGAAAGCGGCCGAGGTCAGCACGCAGCGCGCCTGCGAATCGGCCGCCACGCCGGTGAGCCGCGCCAGGTGCTGGGGCCGCGTCGACTCCGGCGGAAACACGGGCACCGCGATCACGCCGCAGTAGAAGCAAGCCAGCATGCTCACGGCATAGTGGTCGCCGTTGTCGAGCATGACGAGCGCGCGGTCGCCCTTGGCGAACTGCTGCTGCAGCCGTGCCGCGAGCGCACGAACGCGGCGCTCGAAGGCGGCATAGGTGATGGGCAGTTCGCTCTGGACGCCATCGGCCTCGTCGACCACGGTGAGCCAGACGTCGTCCGCGCGCTGTTCGGCCAGTGCGCGCAGGTGGGCCACGAAATTGCGCGGGCGCGTGCCGCCGGATTGCGTCGCGAGCAGTTCATTCATATCGAGTCTCTAGTGCGCGGAAAGATGTGTGGTCGGCAGATGCCGTGCGAGCGCGGCGAGGAATTCGGTCTCGCGCTGCCGCAGGAAGAAGTGGCCGCCCTCGAACCAGTCGAGCGTGAAGACGCCTGCGGTCTCTTTCGACCATGCAGCCATGGCCGTCACCTCGATGTCGTCCTGGCGGCCCGCGAAGGCATGCACGGGCAGCGGCAGGGGCGGCGCACCCGCAGCAGCATGTGCGTCGTGGCTGCGGCAGACGCGGCGGTCGGCGCGCAGCGTGTCGAGCGTGATGCGCATGAGTTCGTCGCTGGCGAACACCTCCTCGGGCGTGCCGCCCTGCTTGCGCAGTTCGGCAATCAGCGAGTCGTCGTCTTCCCCGCCGGCGAAGCGCTCAGGGTCGCGCCGCGAGGGAGCCGCACTGCCGGACACCAGCAGCGCGAGCGGCAACGGCCGGCGCGACGCCTGAAGCCGGCGGGCCACGCCATGGGCCAGCTGCGCGCCCATGCTGTGGCCGAAGATCGCGAAGTCGCCGCGCATCGCCTCGGCCTGCTCGGTGCATATCCGCGCAACCAGGGCATCGAAGTCTTCGACGAAGGCCTCGCCCATCCGCGCGCCGCGTCCCGGCAACTCCACCGGCACGACACGAGCCCAGGGCGGAAGAAAGCGGCGCCAGCGCAGGTACATGGCGGCGCTCGCGCCGGCGCACGGCAGGCACAGAAGCGAAAGAGGCGCCTGCATTGCCATCAGCCAGCCGCGTGCTCCGTGGACTGCGCGCCTTGCTGTTCTTCCTGCTGCTGCATCCATTCGCGCAGCGAGCGCGGCCGCATGTCGGTCCAATGGCTCTCGACATAGGCCAGGACGGTTTTCTTGTCGCCCTGCACGCCTTCGACGGCAGCCCATCCGCCGGGAACGGCTTTCCAGTGGGGCCAGATGGAGTACTGGTCTTCGTGGTTGACCAGAACAATGAAGGTCTCGTCTTCACGGTCAAAACAGCTCGTCGACATCGATGCATCCTTGTGTGATTGAACAGAAGGAGCGCCCGATGGCCGGTCGCGGACCGGATCGAATCGCAGCGCCCCTGCCAACAGGACGCTTCGGGGGCGAATCTGTTCATTTCACGAGGTGCTTGCGGGAAAGACGGCTGCATCCACCGGGCCGGGCCGGCGGGTCCATTGCGAGAACGCGCGGCATGGCGCGCGTTGGCGGGAAGGCCCGGCTTTACTTGCCGGCCCGAGGCGCGGCGCCGGCACCGCCGTCGGGCGATTCGCCGCCGTCGCCGAAATCATTGGCCGGCGGCACGAAGCCCGCGAGCAGCCAGAGTTGTGCGGCCTTGTCATAAGCGCGGCGATGCGAAGGTTGCGCCACCAGCCAGGCCGTCATTTCGGCGCGCGCGGCTTCGTCGAAGCTCTCGCGGTCGTGTTCGCGTTGTACCCAGTCCCAGGCGGTGTTCCAGATGGGATCGTCTTGTTCGTGTGTCATTCTCGAAGCTGCTCGCGGTTGCCCGTGTAGAACAACGCGCATTCTCGCGGGAAACCGGGCGGCTTCTTTCCCGCTCCCACTCGAGCTTCTAGCGAGAACCGCTCTCGAACAACAGATGGCCGCACGACTTGACGGCCGTCGCGGCCTCGGCGATCAGGCCATTCACGAGCCCCAGCGCACACCCCAGGCGCGCCGCGATCTCGCGCTGCGTCAGCCCTTCCAGCCGGTAGAGCTCGAACACCAGCCGCGTTCTTGGCGCGAGCCCGGAAAGAACCTTGTCGATCGCAGTGATGACCTGGCGCTCGCACATCATGCGGTCCGGCGTGGCGGCAGCCGGCACGTCGAGCAATTCCACGTCCACATCGAAAGTGCGATAGCTGGCCTCGACGCGATGGCGGCGGCAGTAGTCGAGCGCCATGTTGCGCACCACCTGGCAGCAGTAGCCGATGGGGCGGTCGGCCTGCCGGACGCAGGGGCCGTCGACGATCTTCAGATAGGCGTCCTGCACGACGTCGTCGGCCAGATCCGCCGTGTTCACGATCTTGCGGGCCACGCGCCAAAGCTGGGCGCGGTTGGCGATGAAGACCTCCCCGAGCGAAGGCTCGGACGTGTGCAATGGCATGTTCAACACCTCTTCCTCCAGTGAGCGCGCCGAAGCGGGCCGCAGGTCCGAATTACTACTTTCTCTGTAACAATCTAAATAAGAATCATTTCTATTTATAGGCGGATTTCGAGTCACCCTGATGACCCTTCCAGATCAACGTTCAAACAAGTGGATTGAGGCTCCGAGATGGTCTCGGGCGGCGTTGCGTGCGGCCTGAAGTTCCGCGAAGAAATGCGGAATCCGGCTTCGCTCATGCGGGGGAGCGCAATGATAGACCACTTCGCTTCATGCCATCATCCGCAAGAAATTCCGTCTGCGGCCAATGCGCCGCGGCCATTCCATGCCAAGCGCCGCCCCTCTCATCTCCCTGCCCGCGGGCGACATCCACCTCTGGTTCTGCTTTCACGGTGACAACTGCAACCCCGCGTTGACGGCGGAATATTTCTCTTTGTTAACACCCGAAGATCGATCGAGGCACGACCGCTTCCACTTCGCTCGCGACCGGCACCGCTACCTGTTGACGCGGGTGCTGGTGCGCTCGGTACTGTCGCGCTATGCACCGGTGCAGGCGCAGGCCTGGCGCTTCGCCACCGGCTCCTTCGGCCGGCCTCGGATCGAGGCGCCCCTGGCGGAAGAAGCCCATGGCCTGGACTTCAACCTGAGCCACACCGACGGCCTCATCGTGATGGCTGTTGCGCGTGAAATCGACCTGGGTGTCGATGCAGAAAACCTCGGGCGCAAGGCTGCGCTGGAGGTGGCCGGTCACTTCTTCTCGCCCTCCGAGTCGGCCGCATTGAGTGCGCTGCAGCCCTCGCTGCAGGCAGAGCGCTTCTTCGAACTGTGGACGCTGAAGGAAAGCTATATCAAGGCGCGCGGCATGGGGCTGCAGATACCGCTCGACAGCTTCAGCTTTGCGCTGGACGACCGCGGCGGCATCGAATTCTCGCTCGCCGATCCGGGCGATGACAGCGCGCGGCGCTGGCATTTCCGGCAGCTGCAGCCCACGCGCACGCATCTCGTGTCGGTGTGCTCCGCGCCCGGCCTTTCGGCCCCCACACGCATCGTGTGCCGCGAGGCCATGCCGCTGCAATGGGAAAGACCGCTGCAGGTTCGCACGACGCGCAGCAGCGGCCGCATCTAGAATTTCGCCCCTCTCTCCGATCCCGTCCCCATGAACATCGTCGTCAACGAAGAACTCAAAGCCTATATCGATCCATTGACTCCGGAGGAGCACGAAGCACTGGAGCGCAGCATCCTCACCGAAGGCTGCCGCGACGCGCTGGTGCTGTGGGGCGACGTGCTGGTGGACGGCCACAACCGCTACGGCATCTGCCAGAAGCACGGGCTGCCGTTCCAGACGGTGCAGAACACGCGCTTCAAGACCATCGAGGACGTGCACCTGTGGATGATCGACCAGCACCTCGGCCGGCGCAGCATCTCTGACTTCCTGCGCGGCGTGCTGGCGCTCAGAAAGAAGGACATCGTCGACGAGCGCCGTGCGCGTGCGCTGGCCGAGACGGCTCGGCCGGACGACGACCCGCCCTTCGACGCCGACACGCCCGCTGCCGAATCGCCTGCCGAGAGCGCCGCGGCCCTGCCCCCGCCCGCCCCCTTGAGCAGCCGCGAAGCCATCGCGAGGGCCGCGCGCCTGAGCAGCAACCAGGTCGTGATGATCGAGAAGATCCAGAAGCAGGCCGCGCCCGAACTGGTGGCAGCCGTGAAGTCGGGCGTGATCTCCATCAACACGGCGGCGGCCGTGGCCAGCCTGCCTGCCGAAGAGCAGGTGTCGGCGGCAAACGCGGGCAAGGACGAACTCAGGCAGGCCGCCAAGCGGGTTCGCGAGGCCAGGCGCAAGCCGCGCGAGGAATCGGCCGGATCGGATGCGGCCGACCAGCCCGCAGGGCAGCCACCCGAAGCCGTTCAAATGCTGGAACGGCGCGTGGCCGAACTCACGGCCGAGAACGAGAGCCTGCGCAGGCAGGTCGCCCAACTGCAGGCGCAGCTGGCTACAGCCGGATCTCTGTGATCTTCGCGCCCGACAGCGAAACGCCCGCCTCGAGCCCCACGTTGGTCAGCACGAAGCCGACCACGGGCTGGCGCAGCGTGTTGGTGTCGATGCTGCCGTTCGCGCCGATGGTTGCGGCGGCCACGGTGGCATCGGCGCCTGCCGTCCATCCCTTGCTGCTGCGGAACTTGTCGAGCGCGGCCTGCGTGGTGAACACATAGATCACGGCCTTCGACTGCGCGCCGGCCTGGAAGCCGATCGAGCCCGCGGTGGTGCTGTAGTAGGCCTGCGTGCGCCCGTTCACGCGCAGCGCGCCCCGGCCGTATTCGGCGCCGATGCCCATGCTGGCGCCGACCACGGCGGGAAACACCAGCACGCCGCTGGATGAGGAAACAACCTCGCGCGAGCCCTTGACCGTGCCGTACAACTTGGACAATGCGGCATCGACCTGGGCATCGATCGATGCACGCGTTGAAGCGGTGCTGGCCTGGTCCTGGGGCCGCGTGGTGGTGCAGCCCACCACCGCGGCGCCGCCCACTGCAACGGCACACGCGAGTGCAAGGCTTCGGAACTGGATGGATCGCATGACGCTCTCCTTTGCTGGCTGGAACGATGGAAAGGCCGAGGCGCTTTCTTTCGCGGCCCCCGGCAGCCTGTTCGAACGCTCATGCTAAGACCGCAAAATACCGCTGAAGCCGACTTGGGAAAACGGCCTACGCGAAGTCGAGCCATCGAGGAACGATGGCCCGATCGGCCGCCCGGCATTGCCGATGGCATACTGGCGCGCCGCCACGCCACCCCCTGCAACGGATGAGTCCCGGCCGGCCGGAACTACCTCCAGCGAAGCCGCCATGAACCACTCGCAAGATGCCTCGTCTGCACCTGCCGGGCCGCGCCGGGCCCTGCACTGATGAGCCTCGCGATCGAGGCACCTG
>Ga0307406_10000171_pt1 | contig 38853 bp, 37 predicted proteins | sample 322Cmetagenome_3_FD_203706 | JGI IMG/M metagenome (GOLD analysis project Ga0307406, IMG submission 203706) | Maize rhizosphere microbial communities from greenhouse at UC Davis, California, United States - 322HYB-C-2 | ecosystem: Host-associated > Plants > Roots > Rhizosphere > Soil | place...
CGCACAGCGGGATCGCGAGCGGCAGGTAGGACGCGTCCGCGTTGGAGACGTTGCCGAAGAGGCGAGCCGCCAGCACGTCGAACTCGCTCGGTGTGAGCAGCCGCTGCATGAAGGTCGAGATCGCCCCGAGTCCGCCGCCGATGATGATCCCGATCAGGAGCATGATCTGGAGGTTTCCGTAGCGCCCCGACAGCAGCCATCCGTAGAGCGCCATCGCGAGCCCCACCATGATGACGACCTGCAGGCCGAACTGCCAGACGCCCTGGATCGCGACGAGCCCTGCGACACCGAACAGGTAGACCGTAGTCGTCTGCACCACTCGATAGAGCGATTCGAACCCCATGATCGACGGCGTGATGATGCGGTTGTTCGTGACCGTCTGAAAGCTCACGGTCGCGATCGCCTGCGCCACCGCGACCACTGCCATCACGGTCACATTCGTCACGCGGAGCTTCGCGATGCGCCAGAACCCAGGCGATCCGATCGGCATGGGGTTGTCCCAGGCGAGCAGGGCGAAGGCGAAGGCCGCGGAGAGGACGATGAGGACGCCCAGCACCAGGGCGTAGCGACGGCGCGCACGCGCGGATGTGAAGGATCCGGAGGTGCGGGCATCGACCGCGAGTGCGCTAGCCACGACGACGCTGCCTCAGCAGGAGGAGGATGAAGACGATCGCGCCGACGATCCCGAGGATCAGCGAGACCGGGACCTCGAACGGCATGATGATCGTGCGGCCGATGATGTCGCAGACCGTGACGATCGCGATGCCCAGCAGACACACCCACGGCAGGTTGCTGCGCAGGTCGTCTCCTCGGACCATCGAGACGATGTTGGGCACGATCAGTCCGAGGAACGGGAGGTTGCCGACGACGACCGTGACGACTCCGGTGGTGACGGCGATCAGCACGGTCCCGAGCAGGATCACGCGGTTGTAGTCGACGCCGACGTTGGTGGCGATCTCCTCCCCCAGTCCGGCGATCGTGAGGCGGTCCGCCACGATGAAGACGACGACCCCGACGACCGCCACGATCCAGAGCATCTCGTACTGCCCGCGGAGCACCGAGGTGAAGCTGCCGGCGAACCAGACGCCGATCGCCTGGAGCGAGTCGGTGACGAGCGCGAAGTACGTCGACACCGATCCGACGACGGCGCCGAGCATGATCCCGACGATCGGGACGATGAGCGACGACCGGAGGGAGACGCGGCGCAGGAATGCGAAGAAGACCATCGTGCCGATGAAGGCGGCGATGATGGCGCCCGTCATCCTCAACGGGATCGACGGGTTCGGCACCAGCACCATGACGGTCAGCAGACCGAGCCCTGCCCACTCGGTCGTGCCGGTGGTCGTGGGTTCGACGAAGCGGTTCTGGGTGAGGAGCTGCATCACGAGCCCGGCCATCGCCATGGCGGCTCCCGCGAGGACGAGAGCGATCGTGCGCGGCACGCGGGTGATCTGGAACATCTCCGCGCCGTCCGCGGCCCCCGCGATGTCGTATACGCCCGTGAAGAGCGACACGACGAGGAGTGCGACGACGACGAGGATGCCGACGAGCAGCTTCACGTCGAAGAGCCGCCCGACGGAACGGGGCGACTCGATGGATGCGGTGCGGGTGTGGGTGCGGGTCATCATGCGACGCCGGACGGCGGCATCCGCTCGGAGCGGATGCCGCCGGTCGGCCCTACTTCTGCGCGGCCTCGAGCGCGTCGGCGAGGTCCTCGAGGAACGTGGTGTACGTCTGGATGCCCTCGTTCAGGTAGGTGTCCGTGGGCATGTAGACGATCTGCTCGTCAGCGACGGCGGTGACGCCGGCGAGCGCCTCCGAGCTCTCGAGGATCTCGGACGCCTGCACGTAGTCGGGGGTCTCGGCGGCGAAGACCGCATCGCGGTCGAGCACGAGAAGCCAGTCGGGGTTGGAGGAGGCGATCGCCTCGACGGAGATGTCGTCGCCCTGGTGGTCGTCGGAGGCGTCATCGACCTCGAGCGCCGGCGTCAGACCGAGGATGTCGTAGATCGGTCCGAGCGAGCGCCCGACGGTCGGCGCGAGGTACCCGATCTCGCCGCCGGAGGTGTTCACCGCCATGACGGTGTCGGCGTCGTCGTATGCGGCCTTGGCCCGCTCGACGGCCGCGTCGAAATCGTCGACGAGCGCCTGCGCCTCGTCCTGCTTGCCGAAGATCTCGCCGAGGACGGTGGTCTGACGCTTGAGCTCCTCGTCGAAGGGCTCGCCCTCGCGCGGCTCGAGGTCGATGATCGTGGCGTCCGGCACGAGCTCGGCGATCGCCTCGTTGTGCTGGGTGAATCGCTGGCCGCTGATAATGAGGTCGGGTTCGACGGCGACGATCGCCTCGAGGTCGGGCTCGCTGTGCAGGCCGATGTCGACGATCGACTCGTCGTCGAGGTACGACACGGTGTCCGGCATGAGGGCGACAGCGCCGGCCGAGAGCTCGACTCCCCAGTCGGAGAGGGTCTGGAACGTGCGGTTGTCCAGTGCGACGACGGATGCAGGGGGCGTGGCGATCTCGTGCGATCAGCTGTTGTCCTCGACGGTGACCGAGTCCGCTGCGGCTGCGGTCCCCTGCGGCTCGGCGTCGGAGCCGGAGGCGCAGCCGGCGAGGGTGAGGAGGCCGACGAGACCGACGCTCGTAGCGGTGAGGATTCTGGGCATGGACATGGAGAGACTCCTGTTCTGCGGTGATGAGTGCGCGGAAACGGCGCGGGAACGGTGGACTTAGGATGCCCTAACTCCACCTCCAAGATAGGTTAGCCTTACTTTATGAGCGATACGAAATCCCGCTTCTCCATCGAGCGCCGCGGCCTCGATCTGCGCTTCCGCACCGTCACGCTGACCGCCCGGGAATGGCTGGCCCCTGGCTACGTGCGTGTCCGACTCAGTGGCAGTGACCTCGAGGGCTTCGACTCTCCCGGCTCCGACGACCACATGCGCCTCTTCTTCCCGTCCGGTCCCGTGGAGTCCCTCGCGCAGATGCGGGAGGCGCCGAGTCGCGAGTACACACCTCTCGCCTGGGGCGACGATTGGCTCGACGTCGAGTTCGCGGTGCACGGCGACGCGGGGGTCGGCGCCCCGTGGGCCGCGACCGCTCCGCTGGGTGCATCGATCGGAGTCGGTGGCCCCCGCGGTTCGGCCGTGCTCAGCGGCAGCCCCGGATCCTGGCTTCTCGTCGGAGACGAGACCGCCATCCCGGCGATCCGACGCTTCGCCTCGTCGATACCCACCGGGGTGCCCGCCCGCATCGTGATCGAGACGGCCTCCGTCGGCCGGGAGATCGAGATCGACACCCCGGTCGACGTGGAATGGCTGCACCGTGGCGACGCCGCCGAAGGCTCCGCCCTCATCGCATTCCTCAACCGCCTGACCGCCGACGATTCGGTCGGCGACGACCCGTTCGTGTTCATCGCCGCCGAGCAGTCGGTCGTGAAGCCCGGGCGCGCGCTGCTCAGCCGGTGGGGCGTCGACTCCGCGAACGCGGTGGTCAAGGGCTATTGGAAGCGGGGCGAAGCGGAGTACCACGCTCCGCACTAGTGCGATCCGGGCGCCGACTGGAAGACTGGACGCATGGCTCTTCTGGATCACCTGGGCATCACCGTCAACGAGCTGGAGCGCGGTCGCGCGCAGTTCCATCCCGTGCTGACGGCCCTCGGCTATCAGAGCGGCGGCGAGGACGACCACTCGATCTCGTGGCACAACGGCGACGAGACCGAGATCATCCTGTACGCCTGGGATGAGGAATCCGGGCCCCATCGTCACGGCCGCGTGGGATGGCAGCACATCGCTTTCTCGGTGTCGACGCGAGACGAGGTCGACCGCCTTCACGCCGTCGCGCGCGATGCGGGATGGTCGGCCGTGCGCGAGCCCAAGGAATATCCGCGATACACGGAGCGCTACTACGCATCGTTCGTGGAGGATGCCGACGGCATCCGTATCGAGTTCATGCACAACCCGCCGCGCGAGTCCGAGTGACGCGCGAGCTCTGCGGCGGGTGAGCCCGGCTCTCCTGCACACCGAGGCCGGAACACGAGTTCCTCCCACTGCTCGGGATGGCGGTATACAGCGACGCATGTTCCGATTCCTCGTCTGGAACGATGCGAGGATGACACGGTGCACCTCATGAACGACGCTCAGATCTGGACCATGATCGGGTGCTTCACCGCGCTCATGTTCGGCATGCTCACGGTCGTCTCGACGTTGTTCATCCGCGTGGTGCGCACCGAGATCGGCGGGTTGCGCGGGGAGATGAACGCACAGATCGGCGGACTCCGGGGCGAGATGAACGCCCGCTTCGATGCCGTGAACACGCGGATCGACGGACTCGACCGCGACATGCAGGCCGTCGTCAAGCGCTCATTCGGCCTCGACCGCGACTGACGACTGACACCGGCAGCCGGCCGACCGCGGCTCAGATCACGGGTGCGGCGACGGCCTCGGCATCCGTGCGGTCGGTGAAGGCCTCTTTCGGAACGAAGACGAGGATCGCGGCGGCGATCAGCGCGGTCACGCCACAGACCACCCACACGGTGATGTACCCGGCGAATGATCCCGCAGTGCCTTCGACCGCCCCGCTCACGCCGTTGAGGAGCGCGATCCCGAAGATGCACGAGGCGATCGCGCCGCCCACGGTCTTGACCGAGTTCGTGAGGCCTGTCGCGACGCCCGTCTGGGTCGCCGGAGCCGCCGATGCCGCAGCCGCGGGAAGGGCGGCCACGAGAGCACCCGAGCCGAGGCCGACGATGACCATGTTGGTCACCACCTGCACGTACGAATCGTGGAACGGAAGGAACAGCAGGAAGCCGATGCCGACGAGCAGAGATGCGCCCATCAGGGTGATCCGCGGAGTCAGCAGACGAGCGATGAGCGGGAACAGCAGGGCTCCCGCGATCATCGCGATCAGGTAGAGCCCGATGATCAGGGACGTCGCGAAACCCGTGGTTCCGAGCCCGTAGCCGTAGACACCGGGGTCGGTGCGGGCGAACGTCGACAGCGGCGCCTGTGCACCCAGCACGCTCACCCCGAACAGGCCGGCGGTGAGGAAGACCGGGCCGAGTGCCGGCGAGCGGAACATGCGCACGTCGATGAGCGGGTCGTCGCAGCGCAGTTCCCAGAGCACGAACGGGATGACGAGCAGAAGGCCGAGGACGACGACGGCCCAGGACCAGGGGTTGACGAGTCCGCCCTCGAGACGGAGCAGGCTGAGACCCCCGGTGAAGCAGATCAGGGCGAGCGAGATCAGCACGACGCCGACAGTGTCGAAGACACCGCCGGTCGGATCGGGAGACTCCTTCACCCCGAACAGGATCACGAAGAAGCACACGACGATGAGCACGGCGGGGATGAGCAGCACCACCGTCAGGGGCAGGACATCGATCAGGGCTCCACCCACGAGTGCACCGATGATCGCGCCGCCTTCGAGCGCCGCGACGAGGAGTCCCGCGGCCTTCGCCGTGATCGACGAACGCCCCTCCATGCGACGGGAGCGCGACCAGATGAGCGCGATCTCGAGCGGCAGCCAGACGACGTAGAACCCCATCAGCGTCCAGCCGACCAGGAACACGGGGAACGAATCGGTGAAGGGCAGGACGAGCGCCGCCGCGGCGGTGAGCGCCGTCGAGATGAGCAGCATCCGCTTGTGGCCGACCATGTCGCCGAGCTTCGCGAAAGCGGGCACCACCAGAGCCGACAGCATGAGCTGCGTGCCCTCGAGCCAATTGACATCGGCGTCGTGGATGCCGAGGTGCCGCGCGATGTCCGTGAGCATGGGCGTGTAGTAGCCCTGCAGCACGCCGCTGGTGAACTCGACGAAGGCGAGGAAGCCGACGACGGTGGCGAGGGTTCCCAGAGTTCGGGTGCGCGTCATCGCGGCTCCTCGGTGAAAGGACTGGATCGGGCACCGAAGCGCCCGCGGAGGGGTGAGATCACCCTAGCCGCTCGAGGAGCGCCCGATGGAACCGCTCCCCCCGCTCGAGCGCGACGATCTCGACGTTCTCATCGACGCCGTGGATCGACGCCCGCTGTGCGTTCGACATCTCGAGCGGCGCGAAGCGGTAGACGGCGGGGGCGAAACGGTGGAAGTGGCGGGAGTCCGTCGCCGCCATCATCACGTACGGGACCGCGGGGACTCCCGGGTGAGAGACGGCGAGAGCGTCGGCGAGCAGCGTGAACTGGGCGTTGTCGGTCGCGGACTCGGGCGACGGCTCGCTCGCCTCCTCGACGGATACGGTGATGAGCGGATCCCGGATGCGCCGACGCACCCGCAGCACCGTCTGCTGCGTCGTCTCACCCAGCGCGATGCGCAGGTTGACCGTCGCCGAGGCCTGCGACGGCAGGACGTTCGCGGCAGTGCCGCCCGACTGCATGGTCGGAGCCACCGTTGTGCGCACGAGTGCTGCGGGCTCGCCGCCGAGCGCGGCGAACAGCCGGCCGGTGACCGGCGGGGCCGAGCCGAGCAGCCTGAGCAGATGCCCTGCCGGACCGGGAGTCTGAGCTCCGAGCTGCGACAGCATCCGTCCGATCGCCTTCGACGGACGCGGTCGGAACGTGCGGGGGCCAAGCCGATCGACGGCCCTCGCCACGCGCCGGACCGCTGTGAGAGCGGGCGGTGCCGAGGCGTGACCGCCCTCACCACGCGCCGAGAGCGTGAGCGTCATGACGCCCTTCTCCCCCACGCCGATCATCGCCGCCCGTCCCGGAACGAAGGGCAGCGGCGCATCCACGACGGCGCCGCCCTCGTCCACCACGAGCCACGGGATGATGCCGCGATCGCGCAGGACGCGGGCGATCTCCTCGGCTGCTCGACCGAAGGTCTCCTCATTGCCCCCGAACGACAGGTAGACGTCCCGTGCGGGGGTGAACCCGTCGGCGAGCAGGTTCTCGACCGCCTCGAGCACGACGATCAGCGGACCCTTGTCATCGAGAGCACCACGACCGTAGACGACTCCGTCGGCGATGACGCCCTCGAACGGGGGATGCGTCCATGCGTCGCTCTCGTCGACGGGGACGACGTCATAATGCGCCATCAGCACGACCGGCCCCGCAGCGCCGGCGTCCCTGCCCGTCCAGTGGAAGAGCAGCCCGAAATCGGTGTGCCGTTCGAGTGCGAGATGCTCGTGGACGAGCGGGTAGAGCTGCGCGATCAGAGCGACGAACGACTCGAACGGCTCGGTTCCGCGCTCCTCGACCTCGGCCGACACGGTCGGCAGCTGGATCATCTGCGAAAGCCGTTCGGCGATTCCCGGTCGAGGTTCCGTCACGTCGGCCATCGTATCGCCGGGGACGATTCCCGCCGGCTCGCCGCACTCCGGTCGACGTCCGTCCTGCTCAGCGCCGGCGCCGCGAGACAATGGAGGGATGAGCCTGTTCGCCCTGGCGCCCAAGCGCGGTCCGCGCTGGCATCTCGCCACCCAAGCGGCGCTGGGCATCGCGGTGCCGATAGCGGTCATGACCGTGCTCGGCGAGGCGTCGCTCGGCTACGTCGCGGCCTCGGGCGCGTTCACGGTCCTCTTCGCCGGGACGGCACCGGTGATCGATCGGGCGAGGATCCTGCCGTTCGTCGCCGCGGGCCTCATCGTCAGCGCCGCTCTCGGAGTGGCTGTCTCCGCCAACGCCTGGCTCGTGAGCATCGGCGTCGTGGTGGTCGCGGTCGTCAGCGCTGCCCTGGCGTTCGGGTTCCGGCTCGGCCCGCCCGGACCGCTCTTCTTCGTGCTGGTCTTCGGCCTGTCGGCGCACGTCGTGGCGAGCTCGCCCCTGGCACCGCTGACCTATCTCGGGGCACTCGCGGCCGGCTGCGTGTTCTCCTATCTGGTCGCGATGGCGCCGCTTCTGCGTCCTCGAGCGCGCTCGATCTCCGCTCGGCCGCTGAGCGAGCTGCTCCCGGGCCCCGCATTCACCCCCGATTCGCGCATGCTCGTGATCCGGGTCGCGATCGTCGCCGTCATCGGCGTTCTGCTGGGACTGGTGATCGACCCCACCCGGACGTACTGGATCGTGGGGTCGGCGGTGGCGGTGATCGGCGTGGCCGCCGCCCGTCGCGCCGCCGTCCAGCGCGGACTCCATCGCATGCTCGGAACCGTGGTCGGGGCCGGCGTGTACGCGCTGCTCGCGCTGCTGCATCCGTCGGGGCTGTGGCTCGCTCTGCTGCTGGGCGCGCTGCAGTTCACGATCGAGCTCGTCGTCGTCAGGCACTACGCTCTCGCGCTCGTCTTCATCACCCCTCTGGTGCTTCTGCTGACTGGCGCAGCGACGGGCGAGATCGGTTCGATGGACGTCGCCGGGGAGAGGATCGTCGACACCCTCGTCGGAGCTGCTCTGGGTGCGATCTCCGGCTTGCTGCATCCGCGCGCGACCACGTCTTCCGTGTGACTCTCTCGACGTCTGCCGTCGCAGGCGCCATACTCGCAGCATGACCCGTGCGCCTGAGATCGCCGACTACCACCGCAGGCTCAGCTCGGAGGATCGGCTGATCTGCGACCTCCTCGCGGACGAGATCGACCGAGCACTCCCCGACGCCGCCGCCAAGGTCTGGCACGCGCACCCGGTCTGGTTCCTCGACGGCAATCCGATCGTCGGATACGACCGCTTGAAGGATGCCGTCCGACTGATGTTCTGGAGCGGCCAGTCGTTCGCAGAGCCCGGACTCGTCGCCTCAGGATCCTTCGAGGCCGCCGAGGCGAGATTCACCTCCGCCTCGGAGATCGACACCGACCGGCTCGCCGTCTGGCTGTCGGAGTCGCGGGTCGTGCAATGGGACTACGAGCACATCCGCACGAACCGGGGCCTCGTCAAGCGCACCTCGTTCTGATCGCGGCTCGGGAACACCGCGAGACGGTGCGCGGTTGCACCTCGAGAGCCGAGAGGAGAGCCATGGAACTGACGCTCGTGACCTCCGCGTTCTGCGGAGCGTGCTCGCGCACCCGCTCGGTCGTGGAGGACGCCGTGCGCTACCTTCCCCACGCGACCGTCACCGAGATCGACGTCGCGAGAGAACCGGATGCCGCGGAGGCGCTCGACATCCGCTTCACCCCGACCGTCATCATCCGCGATGATTCGGGCGCAGAAGTGTTCCGCGCCGAAGGTGTGCCGACGGCGCCTCAGGTGCTCACGGCGGCGGTGAAGGCCCTCCCCGCCTGAGCGCGACGTCGCTCTTGCGGATGTCCGACCCCCGGCGCAGAATGAGCCGCAGCGGGACCGACGGCGGCCCGCCTGACAAGGCTGGGGGCAGTCATGGCCAATCTCAATCCCTATCTCTCGTTCCGCACCGAGGCGCGACAGGCGATGGAGTTCTATCAGGGCGTGCTCGGCGGTGATCTCGAGATCAACGTGTTCGGCGAGTTCCCCGACATGGTCCAGAACCCGGATCAGCACGATCTCGTGATGCATGCGCAGCTCACGACGCCGGACGGCCTGGTGCTCATGGCCTCAGACACCCCCGACGGCATCCCGTTCGAGCCGCCCCAGGGATTCTCGGTCTCACTCAGCGGCAACTCGCAGGAGAAGACGCAACAGGTCTGGGACGCCCTGTCCGACGGTGCGGCGATCACCATGCCGCTCGACACCCCGCCGTGGGGCGGCACATTCGGAATGCTCGTCGATCGTTTCGGAGTGCCCTGGATGCTGCACGGCGACCCCGAGTGAGTCGCTCAGCGCAGGGCTTCGGCCTCGATGAACGCTCGGAGCTCGTGCTCGTCGTCGGCCATCTCGGTCCTGCGCTGCGGAGCGTCGAGCATCGCGCGCAGCTCTGAGGAGTACTCGAGCTCGACGCCGATCGCCTCGCGGATCGTCTCGGCGAACTTCTGCGGCTTCGCCGTCTCGAGCACCAGCATGGGCACGCCGGGCTCGACGTTCTCGCGAGCGACCTTGACACCGTCGGCGGTGTGCGGGTCGATGATGTCTCCCGTCGCCTCGTAGACGGACCTGATCGTCGCGAGCCTGTCGTCGTGCGTCGAGGTGCCGCTGACGATGCCGAACTCCTCGACGAAACGCGCCAGATCGGAGGTGAAATCGAAGAAACCCTGGGTGTCGAGCTCCTGCCAGGCCTTCACGACGCGGCTCGCGTCACGACCCACGAGTTCGAAGATGAAGCGCTCGAGGTTCGACGCCTTCGAGATGTCCATCGACGGGCTCGAGGTGGCGAGCGTCTGCGCCGCACTCCGCGGCCGGTAGACGCCGGTGCGGAAGAACTCGTCGAGGACGTTGTTCTCGTTGGCGGCGAGCACGAGGCGACGGATGGGCAGCCCCATCTCCTTCGCGAAGAACCCCGAGAGGATGTTGCCGAAGTTTCCGGACGGCACCGTGAACGACACCTCGGTCCATCCGCCGGCGTCCGTCGCACGCAGCCACGCCCAGAAGTAGTAGACGACCTGGGCGGTGATGCGGGCGAGGTTGATCGAGTTGACCGCACCGAGGTGCTGAGCGCGCTTGAAGTCGAGGTCGCCGGCGAGGGACTTGACGAGGTTCTGGCAATCGTCGAACACGCCGTCGACGACGATGTTGTGGATGTTGTCATCGTCGAGCGAGAACATCTGCGCGCGCTGGAACGCACTCATGCGCCCCTTCGGGGACAGCATGAACACCGAGATGCGGTCCTTGCCGCGAAGAGCGTGCTCGGCAGCCGAGCCGGTGTCTCCCGAGGTCGCGCCGAGGATGTTGAGGACAGAGCCCTTGCGCTCGAGCGCGTACTCGACGACCTGCCCGAGGAACTGCATGGCCATGTCCTTGAAAGCGAGGGTCGGCCCCTCGGAGAGACCCACCAGGGTGAGATCGTCGCCGATCGACCGCAGGGGCACGACCTCTTCAGGGAACGGCTCGTAGGCGGCCTCCGTCATGCGGGCGAGATCGGCCCGCGGGATGTCCGTGGCGAAGAGACCGAGCACCTCGGTGGCGAGCTGCGGATACGTCAGGGCACGCCAGCGCTCGAGCGTCTCTCCGTCGACCGTGGGCATCGTCTCGGGGACGGCCAGTCCTCCGTCGGGCGCGAGCCCCTCGAGCAGGGTCTCGCAGTACGGCAGCGGCTGCATGCCGCCTCGGGTGGAGATGTACTGCACGGGAGCTCCTCGGTTCGGGATCGGCACGGGGCTTCCATTGTCGCAGGTGGGCGCGGGGTGATTTCACGATCAGGATGCGCGTCTCACGACATAGCGCGTTCATCGCGCGGAGGCAATGGTGTTCCGCTGTGAACTCGTATCTCTTAGCGTGGACCCCATCAACAGAACAGGAGCCCTCATGACTGCGAAGACCCATACCGCGCATGACCACAAGCCCGCGGACGGCCAGGCTCCCACGACAGCCTCGACGCCGGCCGAACCCCTCTACGAGCGTGTCGACCTCGATCGCTACGTCGTGCTGCACGACGGCCCCGTCGGATACGTCGAGCACGTGCATCCTGTCTTCGTCTGCTACGTCGGCCACCCTTACCCGCACGCCGACGAGATCGCTCAGGTGCATGACTTCCACGACGCGGTGAGGACTGTCCTGCACCGCGCCGTCTCGAAGCGGCGCGCTCAGTGAGCCACGAGGTCTGGCCCGGTTCCCCCTACCCGCTCGGCGCGACCTTCGACGGCCAGGGCACGAACTTCGCCCTGTTCAGCGAGGGCGCCGAGAAGGTCGAACTGTGCCTGTTCGACGACGACGGCAGCGAGGAGCGCGTCCCGCTCGAAGAGGTCGACGCGTTCGTCTGGCACGGCTATCTGCCCTCCGTGCAGCCCGGACAGCTCTACGGATACCGCGTGCACGGACCGTACGACCCCGCGCAGGGAAAGCGATTCAACCCGAACAAGCTCCTCCTCGACCCGTACGCGAAATCCGTGGCCGGCCGGGTCGACTGGGGGCAGCCCCTGTTCGGCTACGACTTCGGCGACCCCGATTCCCGCAACGATGAAGACTCCGCCGCGACGATGGTCAAGGGCGTCGTCGTGAACCCGTTCTTCGAGTGGGCGGGCGACCGACTGCCCAAGACCCCTTACGCACAGAGCGTGATCTACGAGGCGCACGTCAAGGGACTGACCCAGCTGCACCCGGACATCCCCGAGGAGCTGCGGGGCACGTATGCGGCCATCGGCCACCCGTCGGTCATCGAGCACCTGGTGCACCTCGGCGTCACCGCGATCGAGCTGATGCCGGTGCATCAGTTCGTCTACGACTCGACCCTCGAGGAGAAGGGCCTCACGAACTACTGGGGCTACAACACGCTCGCCTTCTTCGCGCCGCACAACGACTACTCCTCCAGCGGGCAGCACGGTCAGCAGGTGCAGGAGTTCAAGGCCATGGTGCGCGCACTGCACTCGGCGGGGATCGAGGTCATCCTCGACGTGGTCTACAACCACACCGCCGAGGGCAACCACATGGGGCCGATGCTGTCGATGCGGGGCATCGACAACGAGGCGTACTACCGCCTCGAAGAGGACCGTCGCTACTACACCGACTACACGGGCACGGGCAACAGCCTCAACGCCGGCAACCCGCACGCGCTGCAGCTGATCATGGACTCGCTGCGGTACTGGGTCACGGAGATGCATGTCGACGGCTTCCGCTTCGATCTCGCCTCGACTCTCGCGCGCGAGTTCTACGACGTCGACCGTCTCGCGGCCTTCTTCGAGCTGGTGCAGCAGGATCCGATCGTCTCGCAGGTGAAGCTCATCGCCGAGCCGTGGGATGTGGGCCCCGGCGGATACCAGGTCGGCAACTTCCCTCCGCAGTGGACGGAGTGGAACGGCAAGTACCGCGACACCGTGCGCGACTTCTGGCGCGGTGAGCCGCAGGCGCTCGGCGAGTTCGCATCGCGTCTCACCGGTTCCGCCGACCTGTACGAGCACTCCGGTCGGCGTCCCGTGGCGTCGATCAACTTCGTCACCGCTCACGACGGCTTCACGCTGCGCGACCTCGTGTCGTACAACGAGAAGCACAACGAGGCCAACGGCGAGGACAACAACGACGGCGAATCCCACAACCGCTCGAGCAACAACGGCGTCGAGGGGCCCACCGACGACGAGACGATCAACCGCGTCCGCGCCCGACAGCAGCGCAACTTCCTCGCGACACTGCTGCTGTCGCAGGGAGTGCCGATGATCGCGCACGGCGACGAGCTCGGTCGCACCCAGGACGGCAACAACAACGGTTACGCGCAGGACAACGAGCTCACCTGGGTCGATTGGGAGGCGGCGGATCGTCCTCTCGTCGAGTTCACGGCAGCGGTGGCGAGACTGCGCCGCATGCACCCGACGTTCCGCCGCAGCCGGTTCTTCGACGGCCGGCCGGTGCGGTCGGAGGACGGCGAACGAGTGCCGGATGTGGTCTGGCTGCGACCCGACGGCCGCCGGATGGAGCCCGAGGACTGGGATTCCGGATTCGGTCTCGCGATCGGCATGTTCTTGAACGGACAGGGCATCCGCGAGAAGGACCGCCGTGGACAGCCGGTGACGGATCAGAACTTCCTCGTCTACTTCCACAGCGGGACGGAGGCTATCGACGCCGTGCTCCCCGACGAGCGCCACGGGCGTGCGTGGGAGGTCGCCGTCGACACCGCCGGCGACCGTGCCGGAGGCGACGCGATCGACGCCGGCGCTCCGGTGACCCTCGAAGCCAACTCGATGCTGGTGCTGCGCGAAGTCGATCAGACCGAGGTGCCGACGGACGACTCCGTCGAGGCCTCGCTGCGCATCCAGACCGAGCGCGCCGAAGCTCCGTCACCCGCCCCGACCCCGGAGCTGCCTCGATGACCCACCGCCCGCTCTCGACCTATCGTCTGCAGATCCGAGCGGGTTTCACGCTCGACGACGCGGCATCGATCACGGAGTACCTCACCGAGCTGGGTGCCTCGTGGGCGTACCTCTCACCGCTGCTCGCGGCCGTGCCGGGGTCGGACCACGGCTACGACGTCGTCGATCATTCCCGGGTCGACGATGCCCGCGGTGGCCCCGAGGGGCTCGAGCGCTTCTCCGCCGCGGCCCGCTCAGCGGGGCTCGGGGTCCTCGTCGACATCGTCCCGAACCACGTCGGCGTGGCCGTCCCGCGCGCCAACCTCTGGTGGTGGGATCTGCTGCGGCTCGGGCGCTCATCGCGTCATGCGCTGGCATTCGACATCGACCCGCGACTGTCCGACGGACGGGTGCGACTGCCGATCCTCGGGTCGTCGCTCGCGGAGGTGCTGTCAGCCGATGAGATCGTCGTCGACACGACCCCGGCCGACGATGCCCCCGACGGAACGCTGTCGTACTTCGACCACGTGCTTCCCCTGGCACCGGGATCGGGAGAGCTCGCAGACGATCTGCCTGCCCTCCTCGACGCCCAGCACTACGAGCTGCGGTTCTGGGAGGACCAGAACACCGACCTCGACTACCGTCGGTTCTTCGCCGTGTCCGAGCTCGCCGGCATCCGCGTCGAGATCCCGGATGTCTTCGAGGAGTCGCACCGCGAGATCGCCCGGTGGATCACCGACGGTCTGGCCGACGGACTCCGCGTCGACCATCCCGACGGGCTGACGGATCCCGGCGAGTACCTCGAGCGACTCGCCGACATCACCGGCGGCGCGTACACGGTCGTCGAGAAGATCCTCGAACCGGGTGAGCAGCTGCCGTCCTGGTGGCGCACCGACGGCACGACCGGCTACGACGCGATGGGCGAGATCGACCGCGTGCTGATCGACGGCGACGGAGTCGCAGCCCTCGACCTCCTCGACTCGCGGCTGCGGGACGAGACCGGTCTGCCGGCCGCGAAGTCCTGGGCCGACCTGATCCACTCCACGAAGCGGATGATCGCCGACGACCTCCTGCAGTCCGAGGTGCGACGCCTCGTCAGGGCTCTGCCGTTCGGCGTGGTCGGCGCCGAGGACGCGCTCGCCGAGATCGTGGCGAGCTTCCCGGTCTACCGGTCCTACCTCCCGGCGGGACGCGAGCATCTGCAGCACGCGATCGACGACGCCGCACGGCGCCGCCCCGACCTCGCGGGATCGATCGCCGAGCTGACGCCCCTGCTGCTCGACACCTCGCTCGAGGTCTCGCAGCGCTTTCCGCAGGTGACGGGAGCGGTGATGGCCAAGGGCGTGGAGGACACCGCGTTCTACCGCCACACCCGCCTCGGCACCCTCACCGAGGTCGGCGGCGATCCCTCGATCGCCTCCGTCTCGGTCGACGAGTTCCATGACGCCCAGCAGGCGCGGCTCGCGTCGTGGCCGCACTCGCTCACCGCTCTGTCGACCCATGACACCAAGCGATCCGAGGACGTCCGTGCGCGTCTGTCGGTGCTCTCCGAGATTCCGGACCGCTGGGCGCAGGTGCTGACCGAGCTCCGTGCCGTCGCCTCGACAGGACACGGGCCACTCGATTCCCTTCTCTGGCAGGCCGCGGTCGGAGCATGGCCGATCTCGTCGGAGCGCCTGCTCGCCTACGGGCTGAAGGCCGCGCGCGAGGCTGCGGAGTCGACCGGATGGCAGCATCCGGACCTCGAGTTCGAGAAGGGCGTCGAAGCGATCGCCGAGGCGGCGAACGGGCGGGCTCGACCGATCCTCGAGGGATTCGTCGGCGAGATCGTCGACCCCGGTCGAGTCAACTCGCTGTCCGCGAAGCTCCTGCAGCTCGCAGCTCCCGGTGTGCCCGACGTCTACCAGGGCACCGAGCTGTGGGACCACTCGCTCGTCGACCCCGACAACCGGCGGCCGGTCGATTTCGCAGCGCGTTCGGCGATGCTGGGTCGACTCGATGCCGACGTCTCTCGCGGCATCCTTCCTCCCATCGACGACTCGGGCCTCGCGAAGATGCTCGTCACGTCGCGCACGTTGCGTCTGCGCCGGGACAACCCCGAGCTCTTCTACCGGTATCGCCCGGGCGGTGTCGCCGGTGAGGCGTCGGATCATGTGGTCGCGATGGACCGGGGCGGTGTGCTGGCGGTGGCGTCGCGTCTGCCCGTCGGACTCGAGCGCCGCGGCGGATGGGGCGACACCGTGCTGCTGCGCCGCGAACTGCCCGCGACGGACGCGATCACCGGTCGCCGCTTCGGCCGCGGTCCGGTCCGGCTGGCCGACCTGCTAGACACGTATCCGGTCGCGCTGCTGGTGGACGAGCGATGATCTCGGTCTGGGCTCCCCGCGCCGACAGCGTGCGGCTGCGTCGTCTGACACCCGCGTGCACCACGATCTCGGAGCACGACCTCACGTCGGCTGATGACGGTTCGGGATGGTGGAGCACCGATGTGGCGATGTCCGAGGGCGAGCGCTATGGCTTCCTCCTCGGCGACAGCACCGACCTGCGCCCTGATCCGCGGTCGCTGCGGCAGCCGCGGGGCGTGCACGGGCCCTCGGCTCTCTTCGATCCGGCCCGCTTCGAGTGGACCGACGGGGACTGGCGCGGTGCGCCGCTCGACGGTGGCGTGATCTACGAGCTGCACGTCGGGACATTCACACCGGACGGCACGCTCGACGCGCTCATCGGGCATCTCGATCACCTCGTCGAACTCGGCATCACGCATGTCGAGCTGCTCCCGGTCAACGCGTTCAGCGGCGACTGGAACTGGGGTTACGACGGCGTGCTCTGGTACGCCGTGCATGAGGGGTACGGCGGACCCGCCGCATACCAGCGGTTCGTCGACGCCGCCCACTCACGCGGCATCGCGGTGATCCAGGACGTCGTCTACAACCACCTCGGACCCAGCGGCAACTACCTGCCCGAGTTCGGTCCGTATCTGCGCGAGGGCCGGCACACGGCGTGGGGCGACTCGGTGAACCTCGACGAGCCGGCCGTGCGCGAGTACATCATCGAGAACGCGCTGATGTGGCTCCGTGACTTCCACGTCGACGGGCTGCGGCTCGACGCCGTGCACGCACTGCACGACGAGAGCACCCCGCACCTCCTGCACGAGCTGTCCGAGCGCGTCGATGCGCTCGCTCGCGAGGTCGATCGCCCGCTGAGCCTGATCGCCGAGTCGGATCTGAACGACCCGGTCATGGTCCTCTCCCACGAGGAGGGAGGGAACGGCCTCACCGCGCAGTGGTCAGACGACTGGCATCACGCGGTGCACGTCGCGCTCACCGGCGAGACCGACGGGTACTACGCCGACTTCGCCGCGCCGGACGCGCTGGCGAAGGTCACTCAGACCGGGTTCTTCCACGACGGGACGTACTCGTCGTTCCGCGGGCGCACGCACGGCGCGCCGCTGCCGCCGAGCGTCCCTGCCTGGCGACTGGTCACATTCGCGCAGGACCACGACCAGATCGGCAACCGTGCAGCGGGAGATCGGCTGACCGCTTCGCTCTCCTCCGATCGACTCGCCGTCGCCGCGGTTCTCACTCTGACCGCACCGGGCACCCCCATGCTGTTCATGGGTGAGGAGTGGGCTGCGTCCACCCCGTGGCAGTTCTTCACCTCGCACAAAGAACCGGAGCTCGCGAAAGCCACCGCGGAGGGGCGGATCGCGGAGTTCGCGCGCATGGGGTGGGACCCGGCCGCCGTGCCCGACCCACAGGACCCGGCTACGTTCGAGCGATCGCGGCTGGACTGGAGCGAGCTCGCATCGGCATCGCACGCCCGCATCTTCGATCTGTATCGACGCCTGATCGCCCTGCGGCGCGAGGTGCCCGAGTTGACCGATCCCGAGATGTCGCACAACCACGTCATCGTGTCGAAGACGGAGGGCGCACCGGAGAACCGGGCCTACCGGATCGAACGAGGCGAGGTGACGGTGCTCGTGAATCTCGCCGAGCAGGAGGTGGAGTTCGATCTCGCCCCCGACTCGCGGATACTGCTGGAGACGGCGCCCGTGCGGACGATCGCGCGGACCGTCGTGCTCGCACCCGAGTCCGCGGCGATCGTCGCACCTGCACGCTGATCGCCTTTCGGCCAGGTCAGAGAGACTTGGCGAAGCACAGGGACAGACCGCTGCCGATGTAGTGGCCGAACAGCGGGATCGGTCCGTAGCCCTCGCGTTCGTAGAAGCGCACGGCATCCGGCTGAGCGGTGCCCGTCTCGAGCACGAGGGACCGGATGCCGAGCAGGCGCGCTTCTCCCTCGAGTGCGCGCAGCAGCGCCACAGCCGCGACCGTCCCGCGCGCGGAGGGAGCCGCGTACATCCGCTTGATCTCTGCGACGTCGGTTCCGAGCACGGCCGGATCGAGGGGTCGGAGACCGCCGCATACGATGGCGAGCCCGCTCTCCTCTCGTGCGACGAGGAAGACGGGCACGTCGTCCGCCGAGGGGATGACGCCCGGCTCATGGTCGTCGCTGCCGTACCGCGCATCGAGTTCGCTGCGCTGCGCGGCCCTGAGCCGCTCCGCATCCGGATGCGACCATGCCACCCGCTCGACCGTCACTCCCATGTCGCCCTCTCGATCCGATGTCGCCGCCCGATTCACGGTACCGAGCGAAGATGTCGGGGATGTTGCCGCGCGTCACCATAGATTCACGATTCTCTTAATTCACGCTTTTCTGTACAGTTGCATCGTGACCCTCGCCGCCTCGCCCACCCATACCGCCGCCGTCGCCCGCCTGGGTCATGCCCTGTCGGACTCGACGCGCGCAGCCATCCTGCTGGCGCTTCGAGCGGCGCCGGCGTACCCGTCCCACATCGCGGACGAGCTCGGGGTCAGCCGACAGCTCCTGTCGAACCATCTCGCGTGCCTTCGAGGATGCGGGCTCGTCGAAAGCGTCCAGGACGGACGCCGCAGCCGCTACGTGCTCGCCGACCCGCATCTCGCGACCGCGCTCGACGAGCTCATGCGCATCACGCTGATCGTCGAACCGGACTGCTGCGACGGCGAAGGATGCAGCTGCTGATGTCGACGAGCACTCTCAGCGCCGAACGGCGCGCGACTCTGCACCGCCGCATCCGCCTCATCGTGGCGTTCACGATCGTCTACAACGTGATCGAGGCGGCCGTCGCGATCGCCGCAGGGTCAGTCGCATCGTCGGCCGCGCTGATCGGGTTCGGGCTCGACTCGAGCATCGAGGTGCTCTCGGCAGCGGCCGTGGCCTGGCAGTTCACGCGACGCGACCCCGAGCGCTGGGAGACGCCCACCCTCCGTGTCATCGCCGTCGCGTTCTTCGCTCTCGCGGCCTATGTCGTCACGTCGTCGGTGCTGTCGCTGCTCGGCGGTGATCGGCCGGAGCACAGCACGGTCGGTCTCGTGCTGACCGCGGTCAGTGTGATCGTGATGCCGCTCGTGTCGTTCGCCGAGCGACGCGCCGGCCTCGAGGTCGGGTCGACCACGGCCGTCGCCGACTCGAAGCAGACGCTGATCTGCAGCTACCTCTCGGCCGCCGTGCTCATCGGACTCGGCGCCAACAGCCTGTTCGGGTGGTGGTGGGCGGATGCCGTCGCCGGCCTCGTCATCGCGGTCTTCGCGGTACGCGAGGGTCTCGAAGCCTGGAAGGGCGACGCCTGTGCCACTTCGATCGGCATGATCCTCGAGGACGAGCACGAGCACCACGACCACGACCACGAGCACGTGCACGACGACCACCGTCACGACGACGCGCGTCACATGCACTGAAGACCACGGAGTTCCAGAAAGAATTCCCGCCCGCGTCACTTTCCGTCGAGTTCGGGGTCTTGCATACGAGACCTGAAGTCGGCCTGGGGGGATACGAGCCGGTTTCGGGTCTGAGCCGCACTCTCCCCTTTGAGCGGCTCGCGGGTGGGGCAACTCCCACGGCCCCACCCGCCCTTCCGGGCTTCACGGGTCAGGCGTCCGCGCAGTCAGATCCAGCCGCGCTCCTCGGCCATCAGCACCGCCTGCTGGCGGGTGCCGACCGACAGCTTCGCGAGCACCGCCGAGATGTGGTTGCGCACCGTGCCGGGCGCGAGCGAGAGGGTCCTGGCGATCTGGGTCGTCGTCTCACCGCGGCGCCCGGCGCGGAGCACGTCCAGCTCCCGATCCGTGAGGGGCGACCGTTCGTCGCTCAGCGCGTCGGCCGCGATCTCAGGGTCGACGTAGCGGGCACCCGCGGCGACCCTGCGGATGACATCGGCGACCTGATCCGCTCCTCGTGACTTCGGCAGGAAGCCCGCGACGCCCGATGCGAGAGCCCGCCGAAGCACCCCGGGACGCGCGTGACGGGTGACCACCACGCAGCGCGTGACGATGGCTCGGTTCAATCGCTCCGCGACCTCCACACCGTCGAGACCGGGCATCTCGAGATCGAGCAGGCACACGTCGGGCGTCAGAGCGAGCGCAGCAGCGAGCGCCTGCTCACCGTCGGCGCACTCGGCGACCACCTCGATGTCTCCTTCCAGACGCAACAGGGCGGCGAGCGCCGAACGGATCATCCCCTCGTCGTCAGCGAGGAGCACACGGATCATCGGCTCTGCCCATCTGCGGTCGACACATCGGATCGCGGAACCGTCACCGAGACGATGAACTCGTCGGCATCCTCCCGGATCTCCAGGGTTCCTCCAGCCTCCGAGATCCGGCGTCGCACTCCGTCGAGGCCCGACCCGACGGGGTGTGTCGCCACGCCGGTCACCACATCGTTCGCGACCTCGTAGCGCCACCCGTCGTCGACCCTGCGAAGGTCGAGCCGAGCCCGTCGCCCGGCCCCGTGCCTCAGGACGTTCGTGGTCGTCTCCCTGATGACGGGACCGAGAGCCGATGACGGCGCCTCATCGGCGTCGGGTGCGATGTCGGTCTCGACGGAGAGTCCGGCCGCGGCGAGAAGGTCTCGGGCATTCGCCACCTCGTCACCCAGCGGCACCGAGCGGAAGCGCGTCGCCAGATCTCGGGTCCCCTGCCTGGCTTCGTCGACGCTGACCCTCGCGGCCCGGAGCTGCTCGAGAGCGGCGTCGGGATCGATCCTCATCAGGCGCTCGGCCAGTTCGAGCTGCAACGCGATCACCTGCAGGTGGTGCCCCTGGAGGTCGTGCACGTCGGTCGCCACGCGCAGACGCTCCTGCGTCGCGGCGAGGCGGGCCTCCGACGCCCTCGCACGATCGACGGCGACCAGCACATCCCACCACCACAGCGAGCTCACCGACATCGCCGGGATGAGGATCGCGTACAGCGCAGGGATCCAGCCGGGGAGCGCGATCTCGGTCGCGCCCCGAGCTGCGTCGGCGACGGCGACGAGCACGAGCACCACGGTGGTCAGGACGACCATCCGCAGGCGCACACCCTTGGGCCAGTTGAGCAGCAGCACCGACTGAGCGATGGGCATGAGCGCGAGCAGCCAGCTGTCGAGCACGAGGCCGCCCGCGATCCCGTAGCCGACCGCGATGAGCAGCGGAAGGGCGATGCGCGTCCACGCGATGCCCGGCTCGGCATCCAGCCGGTGCCGATAGTCCGCGAGCAGCACGATGGTGGAGCCCCACCAGAGCAGGCCGCCCACGCCGACGACGAGCGCCGCCGTCGCATCGCCGGGCACTGCGAGCGCCTGCAGCGTCCAGACCAGCACCAGGAAGAGCTCGAGGAAGGCCACGGCCGACACCGTGTACCACCAGGTCGCGGTGATGCCTCGGGCGAGCTGGCGGGCTCCCGGGGGTGGGTCGTCGGCAGGATCGACGACCGGAGAAGTGCTGCGCATGCCCCCACGATACGGGCGTGACACATGTCATGGATGCCGCGGGCGAACCACCCGGAAAGCAGTGACGGTTCGGCACTGCCGCAGCGCGACGCCAGACGGTGGACTGGATGCATCGCGACGGAGACACCGTCGCTCAGACCGGCAGGAGCCACCCATGAATCTCATCGAGACCTTCCAGGGCTTCGTCGCCCAGGTGCCTGAACTCATTCAGCCGCTCATCGTCGCCCTCGCGGGCGCCATCCCCTTCATCGAGGGCGAGGGAGCCGTGTCGATCGGCATCATCGGCGGCATCAATCCGGTGATCGCGGCCGTCGCGGCGATCGTCGGCAACTTCCTCTGCGTGGCCGTGCTCGTCATCGCGAGCTCCGGTGCACGCACCGCGATCGTGAACCGGTCCCGCAGCCGGCAGGCCGTTGCGGCCGGTGGCGGAGCCGTCGAGGCGGCACCCGCAGACACGATCGACTCCGACCGCGGTGGCGCCCGCCGCGAGAAGTTCCAGCGGGCGTTCGAGCGCTACGGCGTGCCGGGGGTCAGCCTGCTCGGTCCGCTGCTGCTGCCGACGCAGTTCACCGCCACGATGCTCGCCGCGGCGGGTGTCGGCAAGGTCCGCATCCTCATCTGGCAGGCTGTCGCGATCATCGGCTGGACGACGATCGTCGCGGTGATCGTCGGCAGCGCCGTCTACGCGATCCGCTGAGACAACGACGTCGAACGCACGGAAGCCCACTCGCCGAACGCGAGTGGGCTTCCGTGCGTGTCGGGGTCAGCGACGTCCGGCGCTCGAACGGCGCCTGGCGGCGATTCCGGTGGCCAGTCCGCCACCGACGATCAGTGCGACCGCCAACGACAGGAATGCCGCGCCCGATTCGCCTCCCGTCAGAGCGAGCTCGCCGGGAGCCGCGACCGGGGTCTGCGTCGGCGCCGGAGTCGGTGCCGGAGTTGCGACCGGCGTCGGGGTCGGGGTCGGAACCGGCGTGGCCGGGGTCGGCGTCGGAGTCGGAGTCGGAGTCGGCGTCGGCGTCGGCGTCACGACGGGCACCGGGTTGGCGATGTTGGTGAGGGTGAGCTCGATACCGGCCGTGGTTTCCGGCGTGACCTCGAAGGTGCCGTCTCCGACGTCGACGACGCCGTCGCCGGTGATCGTCCACTCACCCCAGGTCACCCCCTGGATCTCAGGCAGATCGATCTCCTCGATCACGAAGGTCGAACCGAGCGGAGCACGTCCGCTGAGCACCGACTCCCCCACCGGAACCGTCATCGTGGTGGCTGCCGCATCCGAACCCTCGACCGAATAGCGCACGGTGTAGGTCGCATCCCGAGCGGCATCCGCCTGCGCGCCGGTGAGCTCCTTCGTGATGCCGAACGTCGTGTACGAGACACCACTGCCGTCGCCACCACCCGTTTCGACGACCGTGTGGGTCGCCGAGGTCGCGAACGTGTTGACGATCGCGTGGTTGCCGAAGACATCTCCCTCGGACACCGGCGCATCCGCCTGCGTGTAATACAGCAGCTCATACGCGAATCCGCCCGTCGGCAGACCGGATGCAGCGAACTCGAACGACTGTCCGTCGCCGGCGATGTCGATCGTGTACGCAGAGGGGTCGACCTCGCTCCAGTCGCCGACCTGTGCACCGTTCTCGACGGCCCGCCGGCTCAGCCGGACGTCGCCGGTGTAGTGATGGTCGGTGCGGCCGGCGTCGAGCGTGTCGGCGATCGTGAAGGCACCGTCGTCGACATAGCCGCTCGGAATACCGATGACCCACTTCAGGAGTCCAGGGGTCGCGGTCTCGCCGCCGTACTTGTAGGGCTCGTCCTCTTCCGCCGAATCTCCCGGTACGACTCCGCCGTCACCGGGCAGGTCGACGATCTCGATCGTGTCGCCCAGGTCGAACTCGACGGTCTCGCTGGTCGTCGACTGCGAAGCCCGCGCCTCCATCCAGAACGAGCCGCCGACCTCCTCGAGGCCGTCGACCGCTGCGGTCAGAGTGCACACCATGTCCGGCCCCTGGCCGGCAGCGACGACGCAGTTCGCCATGACCAGCCCCGTCACGGGGTCTGTGATCGTGAACTCACCGGCCGACTGACGACTGAACTCCGCGGGCAGGGTCATCCCGAAGGTCTCCCCTGCCTGCGCCCCGGTCGGGACGGCCCACTCGCCCGTGATCCGCACGGTCTGCCATTGCACCAGCGGGCCACCGCCGTTCTCGTTCTCGAGCGAGACGCTGCCGATCGCCCCCGGATAGGTCACGGACGGAGCCGCCATTGCGGGCGCGGTGGAGCCGAGCAGCCCCGCGATCGCCAAGACCATCCCCACGATGATCGCCACGATGCCGCGCTGTCGCGGCCTCGCTCCCCCGGCTCTCCTGGCCTCATTCATCCTCTTCGTCTGTGCACGCACGACACCACGCTCCCCAGTCATCGTTCTCCCCATCCGATTCGCGTCGCTCCCAATGCGACACATCTAAGAGATCAGGAAAAAGCGGGGGGATTACGCGGCAACCGGTATACAACTCCGATATACCGGGATGCGGTGTTGGCTGCGGCGTACCGGGGACTGCCTCGACGCGTCCCGGCCGTCATCGATTCCGGTGTTCCCCGCCCGTGGCTCGCGGGCTCATTCGCCCCGTCTGATGCGCCCAGATGGCGATCTCGACGCGATTGCGGACCCCGAGCTTGGTCATGAGGCTCGCCACGTGCGTCTTCACCGTGCTGAGGGTGATGAACAGCTCGCGTGCGATCTCGCCGTTGCTCAGACCCGCAGACACCTTCGCGAGCACCTGCTCCTCGCGCTCGGTCAGCGACTCGACCGGCGGCGGCGATGGTGCGGCGGCGGCCGATCCGGCGAAGGCCTCGAGCAGGCGCACCGTCACGTTGGGGGCGATCAGGGCATCACCGCTCGCTGCGGCGCGGATCGCCTGGGCGAGCAGCTCCGACCCGGCGTCCTTGAGCAGGAACCCTCTGGCGCCAGCCCGCAATCCCGCGAAGACGTACTCGTCGAGGTCGAAGGTCGTGATGAGGACGACCGCCATGGGATCGGGCACCCCTGGGCCGGCGAGCATCCGGGTCGCCTCGATGCCATCGAGGCCGGGCATCCGGATGTCGAACAGGCACACGTCCGGTCGCAGACTGCGGGCGAGGGCGACCGCTTCGGTGCCGTCGGCCGCCTGACCGACGACTTCGATGTCGGTTTGGGCGCCGAGGATCATGCTCAGTCCGGTGCGCACGAGTTCCTGATCGTCGGCGACGAGCACTCGGATCATCATGGCGCCCACCCGGCGCGGGGCAGCACCGCGTTGACGATCCATCCGCCGCCTGACGCCGGACCCGCCTCGCAGGCACCGCCGAGGAGGGCAGCACGCTCCCTCATGCCGATGATGCCGAAGCCGGGAGTCGGCGACGCGGCCACGTCTCCGTCGTTCGTCACTCTCAGGCGCACACCACCCGCGTCTGCCTCCACGCGGACGTCGACGCGGGTGACCTGTCGCGCGTGACGGAGGGCGTTGGTCACCGATTCCTGCGCGAGACGGAAGACGGCGGCAGCCACGGGTGGCGGGATGCTGTCGTCGTTGCGCGCGACCTCGACGACGACGACCGTTCCGCCCGGCCGCGTTCCGGCGAGCTGCGCGATGTCGTCCAGCTGCGCGCTCGGCGCAAGCTCGGCCGTCTCGCCCTGCCGCAGGACTCGCACCATCGACCTCAGCTCGCTCAGCGTCCTGGCCGCCTCCGCCTCGATCACGCCGAGCGCATCCTGCGCTGCGCGCGAGTCCCGCCCGGCCACCGCGATGCCCGCCTGGGCGCGGATCGCGATCGCCGAGACATGGTGGGCGACCGTGTCGTGCAGGTCGCGAGCCAGGTGCTCGCGCTCCAGCATCCGGATCCGGTCGAGGCTTCGTCGTCTCGATCCCGCCCGGTAGCGAAAGGCGATGCCGAACAGGGCGACCGTCAGCAGCAGCGCGAACCCCCCGACGAGTTCATCGAAGCCTTCCCCGCGGACGAATGTCAGCGCGAGGCTCGCCAGGAGGATGGCCGACCCGATCACGAGGTCGCGACCTGCCCCCCACCGGTACACGGCGTACACGTTCACCATCACGAAGAGACTCGAGTACAGCGCCGAGTCGGGCAGGAGCAGATCGACCGGCACAATCACGATGATGAGCATGAGAAGCGGCTTCGCGCGGCGCCACAGCACGGTCGGCAGCACGACGAGGAGGGCGATCACCGCGAACAGCGGCTGCGTCAGGTCGGTGCGGACGATGCCCTCGACCACGGCCAGGACGGCGACGAGGGCCAGGAGCACCCAATCCCGCCAGACTCGGGACGGCGGAGGGGGCACAGCGCTCGGCGCACTCCACACGGAACGCACGAGCCCGGTCACGCTGTCATGATACAAGCGCACCACGGCGCGACACCCCGCGCGTCCGCCGGCGAGAGCGGCGCCGGATGAGCAGCTCCGCGACGGCACTGTTGATCATGAACGCGGCGGCGACGAGCCATGCCTCGCCGAAGGCGTCGACCTCACCGAGGGGGATCGTCCACAGCGCGAAGACGAGCGCCTGGGTTCCTCCCGACACGGCGGTGGCGTAGGCGCGGGTCATCCAGGCTCCGTGCGCCACGAAGTCGCGTCGTGTGATCGCGATCACGCCCCGCACGAGGAACAGGGTCATCGCCACGGCGAAGACGAGACGAACCATCGCGAGCGCGAGTTCATCCGGTGGACCACCGAAGAAGACCGCGAGCCAGGCCGCTGAGAGGGCCGCGACGAATCCTGCGGGAATCAGCACGCGGCCGGCCACGCGGTGCCAGGCATGCCGCGTTCGCAGCGCGGGTGAGAACTGGAATGCCCCGAGAACGCAGTAGACGGTCATCGCCACGATGTGCGCGACGATCGCGACCGTCGACGCCAGGAGGAGAGTCCTCACGGGTTCCCCGCTCACCTCCTGCAGACGAAGCACTCCACCGATCACGGGAAGCACGCTGAGCAGCAGAAGGCCGGTGATCGCCGGCCACCCGCTCTTCGATCGCCGACGCCGCTCCTTCTGCTCGGGAGTCGATCGGGCGGCCTTCATCTGCTGCGACATGTCTCGATGCTCGTCTCATCGACAGTCGGGGGCATCGGCCGTCAGCACGGACTCGGAACCGTACTTTCGGCCGAGCGGATCCGGGCTTCCTGTCCGATGACGAGCATCCCCGGGACGACAAGCATCGAGACATGACCACTGACACGACCATGACCGCGGCCGTCTACCACCGCTTCGGCGCCCCTGAGGAGGTCCGCCTCGAACAGCGGGCGGTCCCCACGCCCCGGCCCGGCGATGTGCTCATCCGGGTGCACGCGAGCACCGTGAGCGTCGGCGATCATCGCGCCCGCGCTCGGGACATCCCGGCCGGCCTCGGGGTGCTCGCCGTAGTCGGACTCGGCGTGTTCCGTCCCAGTCGGCCGATCCTGGGCATGGATGCCGCGGGCGTCGTCGCGGCTGTCGGCTCGGGCGTCACCGCCTTCGCACCCGGCGACAGGGTGATCGCCTCGACCGGCGGAGCGTTCGGCGGTCATGCCGAGTACGTGCGCCTGTCTGCCGACGGCCCGATCACCAGAGCTCCCGACACGATGAGCTTCGAAGAGGCGGTGACGCTGGTGTTCGGCGGCATCACCGCGCAGTGCTTCTTCGCCCAGGTCGCGATCGGCCCCGGCACCTCCGTGCTCGTCAACGGAGCATCCGGCGCGGTCGGCACTGCCGCGATACAACTCGCGAAGCAGCTCGGAGCAGACGTCACCGCCGTCACGAGCGGCGGCAACGTCCCACTGGTCGCGTCCCTCGGCGCCGATCGGGTCATCGACTACACCCGCGAGGAGTTCGCGGCGGGGGGCGACCCGTACGACGTGATCGTCGACTGCGTCGGCAATGCCCCCTTCAGCCGGGTGGAGACACTCATCAACCCCGGCGGTGCACTGCTGCTCGTCATCAGCGATCTGCGGTCGATGCTGACGAGCCGCAGGCACACTCGCCGGTCGGGAAAGCTCGTCACCTGGAACGTCGGCACGCCGGGCGCGGAGGACCTCGCCCACCTCGTGAGCCTCGCGGATTCCGGTCGCTTCCGGGCCGTCATCGACAGGACCTTCGAGCTGGCCGACATCGTCGAGGCGCACCGCTATGTCGACACCGGCCGCAAGCGGGGAAACGTGGTGCTGCGCATCCCCCAGCCCGGAGCGAACCACGCGCATGGGTGATGACCGGCAGCATCTCGCTCGACATCGCGGCTAACAGCGGCGCCCCGCTCGCGCAATGCCCTCTCGGTGGGCGTCGTCGACGCTTAGCCTCGTGCTGTCACGATGGTCGAAGGGCGGCGCACCCATGTCGGAGAGAAGAGACCGCTTCGCGGTGTTCGGCCAGATCGCCCAGGATCTGGTCCTCAGGGGAGATGCGCTCCCCGAGCCGGATGAGTCCGTCAGCGTGTCGGAGCTGCGACGGCTCCTCGGCGGCAAAGGCGCGAACCAGGCCGTAGGCCTTCGTCAGCTCGGGGGTTCGGTCGCGATCGTCGGCGTGGTCGGAGAGGACGACATCGGAGAGCGGCTCGTCACCGCCCTGCTGCACGACGCGATCGATGTCTGCGGGGTGGTGCGGCGCGGGGGCTCGGCCGTGCTGATGGACGTCGTCGATCCGGCATCGCGGCGCATGCTGCTCGAGCATGTCCCGCCGACGTCGCTGTTGACCGTCGCGGATGTCGAGGCATCGGCGAGTGCCGTCAGCGGTGCAGGCACGATCTGTCTGCAGTCTCAGCAACCGGGCGATGCACTGTCGGCCGCTCTGATGATCGCGCGACGAGCGGACGCGACGGTGGCGCTCGACGGAGCGCCCGAACCGGAGGTTCGCGACGATCTGCTCGCCGGAGCGGACCTCGTGCGTGCCGACGCCACGGAAGCCGAAGGACTGACGGGGATCGCCGTGTCGAACCTGGACTCGGCTCACGAGGCGTGCCGGTGGCTGCTCGCTCGCGGACCCCGCATCGCGGCCGTGGAGGTGGCAGGCGAAGGCGACCTCGTCGTCTGGGAGGACGGCAGCGCGTACCGCGCACGTGACGACGACGAGACCGTGGTGGACCGCACGGGAGGCGGCGACGCATTCTTCGTGGGACTCGTGCGGGGTATCGCGAACGGGTGGTCGATGGATCGCGTCGCGGATCTCGCTGCACGGGCTGCCGCGTCGACCGTGGCACGGCTGGGCGGTCGCCCGGAACTCGCGCACCTCGTGCGGTGATGCCGCGTGATCGGGAGTCAGAACGGCCAGATGAGCGGGACGTAGAGCACCGCGACGGCGACGTAGATCGCGACGAGTGGAAGACCGAGACGCCAGTAGTCACCGAATCGGTAGCCGGCCGGCTGCATGACCATGAGATTCACGGGTGTCGCGATCGGCGTCAGGAACGCAGCCGCTCCGACGACCGTGAGCGCCATCATGAACGGCTGCACGCTGACGCCCATGCTCGATGCTACCGACACCGCGATCGGCGCGATGACGAGCACGGTCGCCACGTTCGAGATGAACTGCCCGAGGATCACCGACGCGACGCAGATGGTGAGGAGAGCGAGATAGGGCGAGGTGTTGCCGACCAGCTGGAGAACCGCGTCGCCGACGAGATCGGCGGCGCCGGTGGAGACGAACGCCGATGACAGCGGGATCATCCCGGCGATGAGCGTGACAGTGGGCCACGAGATCGCCGAGAACGTCTGCGTCACGGTGAGCACCCGCGTGACGATGAGGGCACCGGCCGCGAGAAGGCCAGCGATGACGGGCGGGACGACACCCGTGGCGAGGAGCACGACCATCGCTCCGAGGATCACCAGCGCGCGCCGCGCACCCCGGCCGAGCGGCACTGTCCGCTGCATCTGCTGGGGTGAGCTGACCGGAATCACATCGGGTGAGCTCGTATACCGGTGCAGTGCCTCCCACGGCCCCTGGACGAGCACGGAGTCACCGGCCTGCAGCGTGACCGCGCCGGTCGCCCTTCCGCCGACATCGCCCGGACGGCTGCCGTGCCTGAGCGCGAGGATCACCAGATCCTCCTGTCGCGTCGTCATCCCAGGCGAGACGACCCGGCCGATCAGGCTCGACCTCGGCCCGATGAGCACCTCCGCGACGCCCTCGCCGACCGTGAAGAGGCTGCCCGTATCGAGCGCGACGTCATACGTCTCGCGCCAGGCGCGGGCATCGTGACTCGGGTCGGCGGGCTCCTCGAGACGGTCCGGAACGCGCTCGGGCAGGAGCCTGTCTCCGAGCGCGAGCACGAGCACGACCGTCAGGACGACCATCGGGATGCCGACGATCGCGAACTCGAAATACCCGAACGCACGCCCACCGGCCTCTGCGGCCGCCTCGGACACGAGGATGTTGACCGGCGTTCCGGTGAGCGTGAGGAGCGACCCCGCTCCGGCGGCGAATGCGAGCGGGAGGAGCATGCGCGACGGCGCGATGCCTGCCCGTACCGCGACGAGCACCACGATCGGAAGGAGGGCAGCCACGGCACCGTTGATGCTGATCACCGCCGACAGCACGGCGGCCAGCAGACACACGATGAGCAGCAGGCGCGAACGGCTCTTGCCGGCGCGGCGCATGAGCTGCCGTCCCACCCACGACGTGACGCCCGTGGCATCCAGCGCCTCACTGACGATGAACAGAGCGACGATGAACAAGACGATGGGATCGCCGAACCCGGTGAAGGCGTCGCCGAGCGAGAGCACTCCCGTCGCCCACAGAGCGATGGGCACCGCCATCGCGACGATGACCATCGGGATGCGGTTCGACACGAACGCGATCACGGCCGCACCGAGTATGAGGAAGGTGATGATCTCGGGGTTCATCGTGTGTCTCCGGTGTCGGGGTGCGCATGAGAGCGAATGGGAAGGCTGTCGGCGGCGAGCGCGTCGTCCCCTGTTCAGGAGACATCACCATCTTCGCCTGCCCTCAGCCGGATCGCTGCGCAGGCCCTTCGAGATTTCCGTGACCAAACCGTTGCATTCGTTACCTCGCCGTTATAGAGTGATCGCACGGTGAATGTTTGCTGTGGCATACACCGCATGTGATTGCAGGACACTCTTGGTGCAAGGGACAAGGGCCGGTCGGGAGCCTCTCCGACCGGCCCTTTACTGTTGCCAGTACGCTGTTCTCCATGACCGATCGCAAGCTCGCCCTCGAGGCCTGGGAGAGCCTGTTCCGTGCACAGCACGAGCTGTTCACGGAGATGAACACCGACTTCGATGACACCGATCTCGGGCAGGCGGAGTATGACGTGCTGCTCACGGTGACCCGCTCCCCCGGCATGTCGGCCCGCCTGCGCGACGTCACGGCGAACATGCTGATCAGCCAGCCGAGCGTCTCGCGCCTCGTCGACCGCATGGTCGCCCGCGGACTCGTCTCGAAGTGCCCCGACCCCGACGACGGGCGCGGTGCGCTGATCAGGGCCACGGATGCCGGTGTGCGCCAGTTCCGCAGCGTCGCCACGGTGCATGGCCGGTCGATCGCCGAGCGGATGTCGCGCCTCGACGACGCCGAGCTGAAGACGCTCCGCGATCTGGCGGAGAAGCTCCGCGGTCGCTGACCCCGACGCACGCTCGCAATCCGCGGTCGCTGACCGAACGAGCTCGGCGCATACGGAGGGTTTCCGCCGTACGGAGGATGCCGCGGCGCTGAGCCTCCTCCGTATCGCAGATCTCCTCCGTATCGCCGAGATCCGGCGGCATCCCGCCCCGACACCCTCCCCTCTTTTCTGGCAGGGTGGAGCGTGAACGCCCGCGCGGCCGCGCCGGCATCCACGACCGCCCCCTCGGGGGGAACCAGGGAGGTCATCCATGGAGATCGCCGGAATCGTCGGCATCCTGATCATCGTCGGGATCGGCATAGCCATCGCTATCGTCGTCCTGCTCATCCTGCTGCTGTTCGCACGCAGCTGGATCAAGGTGGCTCGCGCCGATGAGGCGCTCGTCATCTCGGGGCGCAAGCAGAAGGTGCAGCGGGCCGTCATCTCGGCCGACGGCACGACCAGAGACGAGATGTCGGAGTCGCCCGTCACGGTCATCGTGAACGGCAAGTCCCTCGTCAACCCGATCACCCAGCGCCACGAGATCATCTCGCTGCGCTCGCGTCAGGTGTCGCTCAACGCCGAGGCCCAGTCGCTCGACAGCGTCACCCTCAACGTCGACGGCGTCGCCATCGTGAAGATCGGCTCCGACCCCATCCTCGTGCGCCGCGCCGCCGAGCGTTTCGCCTCGCAGGACAAGGCGATCGAGCAGTTCACCACTGAGCAGCTCGAAGGTGCGCTCCGTGGAATCGTCGCGACGCTGTCTGTCGTCGAGCTCATGCGCGAGCGCAAGAAGTTCTCCGACCAGATCGCCGCCGACGTCTCGCAGGAGCTCGCCGAGCAGGGTCTGATCCTCGACTCGTTCCAGATCAAGGGCATCACCGACAAGGTCGGCTACATCCAGTCGCTGGGTGCTCCCGAGATCCAGGCGAAGCGTCAGTCTGCCGAGATCTCGCAGACCAATGCCGACCGCGCGATCAACCAGAAGAACATCGCCAACCAGGAAGCCAACCTGGTCGAGCAGACGGCTCTCGACACGAACACCGCCAACGCCAACGCCGGCATCGGTCGGGCTCGCGCCGAGGCCGAGCAGGCCGAGAACCTCGCCCGCGAGCAGGCTCAGCAGGCCGTGCTGCAGCAGCAGGCGGAGAACCGCCAGGCCCAGCTCGACGCCGACGTCAAGCGCGTCGCCGACGCACAGCGCTATGAGGCAGAGACCCGGGCACAGGCCGAGCTCTACACGCGTGAGCGTGCGGCGGAGGCCGGAGCGATCGAGCAGGTGAAGCAGGCCGAGGCCCGCACCCGCATCGCCGAGCAGCAGGCGCAGGCCGACAAGGCCAAGGCCGACGGTGAGGCCGCAGCCGCGATCGCCCGAGCCACCGGTGAGGCCGACGCACTGCGTGCGCAGGCCGAGGCCGAGTCCGAGGCCCGCCGACTGCGTGCGAACGCCGAAGCAGACGCCATCCGCGCCGAGGGTGAGGCGCGAGCCGCCGCCGTCGAGGCAGAGGCGAAGGCCATCGCCTCGAACCAGGACGCGTTCCTGTCGCAGCGGGTGCTCGACACCCTGCCGTCGATCATGGCCGAGTTCTCGAAGGGCTACGCCGCGATCGGCAGCGTCTCGATCATCGGCGGCTCCGGCGAGGACGGCGCGTCGAGCGTCGTCGGCGCCGACAGCGCGAAGGCACTCAAGTCGGTGTTCGACAGCGTCAGCGCGGCGACGGGCCTCGACCTCGCGTCGATCATCCAGGGCCAGGCCGTGGGTCGCGGGATCGGCGAAGGCGTGGCTGCGGCATCCGCACCGTCCGCGCCGACCCGCCAGTCTGCGCCGACCACCCCGCCGCCGCCGGCACCTCCGGCTCCCGCAGCGGAGTAGTCAGCACACAGCGCACAGCGGATGCCGCGGCCGATTCGGTCGCGGCATCCGTCGTCTCCGCCACCCGTGCTCGATGACTCCGGAGACCAGGCAGACTGAGGGAATGACCGCCGCCGCCTTCGACCTCGCCGCCATCGGCGCCGGGCTCTCGTTCGCGGCCGCGCTGGACGAACTCGGGGCCGCGCTCGACGGGAGCGGATCAGTGGTCGTGAGCGCCCCGCCCGGCACGGGCAAGACCACTCTCGTGCCGCCGCTGCTGGCGTCACGGTCGTCCGGGCGCGTGATCGTCACCCAGCCTCGCCGCGTCGCGGCTCGCGCCGCAGCCCGCCGCCTCGCTCATCTCGACGGCTCGGCGCTCGGCACCCGCGTGGGCTTCACCGTGCGCGGCGAGCGCTCGGCAGGTGCGGCGACTCGCATCGAGTTCGTCACCGCCGGAGTGCTGCTGCGTCGCATGATCGACGACCCCGGCCTCGACGGTGTGGATGCCGTCATCCTCGACGAGGTGCACGAGCGCGCACTCGAGACCGACCTGCTGATCGGCCTGCTCTCGGAGGTCCGCGAGCTGCGCGACGACCTCGTGGTCGTCGCCATGTCGGCGACGCTGGATGCTGCGCGCATCGCCTCCGTCCTCGGCACCGACGACCTGCCCGCAGCGATCGTCGACCACGCTGTGCCGGCGTTCCCTCTCACCGAGCGCTGGGCTCCCAGCTCGACGCCGCGCCTCGATGAGCGTGGTGTCACCTGGGGCTTCCTCGACCACGTCGCACGCACGACGACAGCGGCCGCACTCGAGCTGGTCCGCGAGAACCCTCGGGCCGATGTGCTGGTGTTCGCCCCGGGCGCGCGGGAGGTGTCGGAGATCGCCCGCCGCATCCGCGATGCGAGCGCGGCGTTCGACGTGCGAGAGCTGCACGGTCAGATCCCCGCGGCGGAGCAGGATGCCGTGATCCGCGGCCGTCGACCGGACGAGCCTCCGCGCATCATCGTGACGACTTCGCTCGCGGAGTCGTCGCTCACCGTGCCCGGAGTGCGCCTCGTCGTCGACAGCTGTCTGTCGCGGCATCCGCAGCGTGATGCCGCGCGCGGCATGACGGGTCTGATCACGACTGCCGCGTCGCGCTCGTCATGCGTGCAGCGCGCCGGTCGCGCCACGCGCCAGGGACCGGGCGTCGTCATCCGCTGCGTCGACGAACGCACCTATGCGGCCGCCCCGGCCCGCCCGGCACCCGAGATCGCGGTGACCGACCTCGCGGATGCCGCCCTGCTGCTCGCCTGCTGGGGTGCCCCGGGTGCAGAAGGCCTGCGCATGCTCGACCCGCCGCCCCGAGACAACCTGGCCGATGCCGTCTCGGTGCTGCGCGGTCTCGGCGCGATCGACGACGAGGGCCGCGCCACGGCCGAGGGTCGAGCTCTCGCCCGGATCCCCGCCGACCCCCGGCTCGCCCGCGCTCTCCGTGACGGCGGCCCGGTCGTCGGCAGCCGTCTCGCCGCAGAGGTCGTCGCCGTGCTCGGCGGCGACCTGCGCATCGCCGAGGCCGACGTCGCACAGGCGCTCATCACCATGCGCGGCGGACGGACACCGGACGCTCGCCGCTGGCGTGACGACGCGATCCGCCTCGAGCGCATGGTCGCTCCGGCGCGGGACGTGCGATCGGATCTCGACGGCGTCGGACTCGTGATCGCACTGGCGTTCCCCGACCGGATCGCGCATCGTGTCGAGCGCACCGCCGACGGAGCGGTCTTCCTCCTGGCGTCCGGAACCCGTGCCGGAGTCACCGGCCCGCTCGCCGCAGTCGAGTGGCTCGCGGTCGCCGACGTCGCGCGGGCCACGGCGCGAGTGGCGGCCGGGTCAGGCGCGATCATCCGATCCGCGGCTGTGCTCACGGAAGCCCAGATGGAACGCGCTGCGAGCCACCTGCTGACCGACCGAGTCGAGGCGGAGTTCACGGGAGGTCGCGTGCAGGCGCGCCGTGAGCGCCGCGTCGGTGCGATCCTGCGTTCGTCCTCGCCCGTGCGCCCCTCTGCTCAAGAGGGGCGGGATGCCGTGCGCCGCGCGGTCCTGCGCGACGGGCTCGGCATGTTCGCCTGGTCGGATGCCGCGACCGCGTTCCGACGCCGATTGGCCCTACTGCGGCGAGAGCTCGGCGGCCCGTGGCCCGACGTGTCGGATTCCGGGCTGCTCAGCACTCTCGATGACTGGCTCGCTCCCGAGCTCGACACCCTGGCGGGCGGCACCCCCGCAGCGCGAGTGGATCTGTCCTCGGCTCTGCGTCGACTGCTGCCCTGGCCCGAGGCGGCGCGCCTCGACGAGCTCGCACCCGAGCGCCTCGCGGTGCCGAGCGGATCCCGTATCCGCATCACCTACCCCGACCCGGACGACACCTCGGCACCCCCGGTCGTCGCTGTGAAGCTGCAGGAGTGCTTCGGCTGGGCCGAGACCCCTCGACTGGTCGACGGACGCGTGCCGGTGCTGTTCCACCTGCTGTCGCCCGCGGGGCGCCCTCTCGCGGTCACCGACGACCTCGCCTCGTTCTGGTCGGGCCCCTACGCCCAGGTTCGCGCGGAGATGCGAGGGCGCTACCCGAGGCATCCTTGGCCGGAGGACCCGTGGGCGGCCGTGCCCACGAAGCACACCAAGAACCGCGCCGCGCGCTGACCCTGCCTCACGCGGTGCGACGTCGCAGGGTCAGCGATGCGAGGACGAGCGCCCCGACTCCGAAGGCGACGACGACCAGCAGGGGTCCGTACACGTCCCACCCCTCGTCGCCGGCCGTGACGGCGTTGATCGTGTCGATCGCATAGCTCAGCGGCAGCCAGTCCGAGATGGCGTACAGCACGTCGGGCATCTGATCGCGCGGCATGAAGAGCCCGCCGAGGATGATCTGCGGGAAGACGAGCAGCGGCATGAACTGCACCGCCTGGAACTCGGTCTGCGCGAAGGCGCTCGCGAGGAGCCCAAGGGCGGTGCCCAGGAGAGCGTCGACGACGGCGACGAGCCCGAGCTGCCAGAGCTCACCGTCGACGTCGAGCCCGCAGACGCCGACCGCGAACGACACGGTGATGATCGCCTGCAGCAGCGCCATCAGCCCGAACGCCAGGGCATAGCCGAGAATGAAGTCGGCTTTGCCGAGCGGAGTGGTCATCAGACGTTCGAGGGTGCCGGAGCGTCGCTCCCGCAGAGTGGTGATCGAGGTGATCAGGAACATCACGATGAACGGGAACAGTGCGAGGATCGCTCCCCCGAACTGATCGAACACACCGTCCTGATCGCTGAAGAGCCACGCGAAGAGTCCGACCAGCAGGCTCGGCGCGATCAGCATCAGCGCGATCGAGCGAGGATCGTGCCGCAGCTGTCCGAGCACCCGGGCGGCGGTGGCGAGCATCCGACCGCCGTTCATTCCGAGGCCTCCCGCCGTGCGCGCCGGGTGCTGCCCGCCGCTGGACCCCCGGTCGCTCGGCTGTCCCGCTCGATCAGGGCGAGGAACGCCGCCTCGGGCGCCGTCGTGCCCGTGTCGGCGAGGAGTCCGGCTGGGTCCGTGTCGGCGATGATCCGCCCGCCCCGCATCAGCACGAGCCGATCGCATCGCAGCGCCTCGTCCATCACGTGACTCGAGACGATCATGGTGACGCCGCGCGCGGCGAGGCCGCGGAACAGGTCCCACAGTTCGGCGCGCAGCACGGGGTCGAGGCCGACCGTGGGTTCGTCGAGGACGATGAGCTCGGGGGATCCGATCAGTGCCATCCCCAGCGAGATGCGCGTCGCCTGGCCACCGCTGAGCGTGTCGACGAGCTGGGCGGCCTGCGCCCGAAGCCCGACCTCGTCGAGCACCCGGTCGACGTCGCCCTTCGGTGCTTTCAGCACCGCCGCGAAGTACGAGAGGTTCTGCCGGACGGTGAGATCGCCGTATACGGCGGCACCCTGTGTTCCGTACGCCACCCGATGCCGCAGCCGCGGCGATCCGCCCGGTTCTCCCAGCACCGTCACCATTCCGGCGGTGATCCGCTGCACACCCACGATCGAGCGCATCAGCGTGGTCTTGCCGCATCCCGAGGGACCCAGCAAGCCGGTGATCTCGCCCCGCGGGATCACCAGGTCGACACCGTCGAAGACCTGCGTCCTTCCGCGTCGCACTCGCAGCCCTGAGATCTCGACCGCCGCTTTATTCATCATGTGATGAATTATGCGCCGCGCGAGTCGCGGGGTCAACGGGCACTCGTGCCCGAAGCCGAGGCGGGATGCAGGCGGCAGTGCGGCGCGTGGCCCGCGCTATTCGAAGAGGTAGCGCTGCACGGTCGGTCCGACCCGCGAGACGATGTCATCGACGGGTGCCGAGGCGATCGGCGCGAGCCGCAGCACGTAGCGCGTGAGCAGCAGACCGGCGATCTGCGAGGCGACGAGTGTGGCGCGCAGCTCGGCATCCGCGACGCCGAGCGTCTTCGCGATCCGGCCGATAAGTTCGCGAGAGAGGAACCCCGCGAGAAGGGGCGTGGTGAGCCGGCTGCCGATCGCCGTCCGAATGAGCATGACCCCGCGGCGACGGATGTCGGGCTGCTCGAAGGCCTCGAGCACGTACCGCACGAGACGCTCGCCGACGGCGTCACGCGGACCCGCGACGATGGCAGGCACGTCGATGTCGGGGCGCAGCGGAATGCCGACCGCCTCAGCGAAGAGGTCTGCCTTCGTGCCGAAGTAGTGGTGCACGAGCGCCGAGTCGACGTCGGCACGAGCCGCGATCGAGCGCACCGTCGTGCCGTCGTATCCGTGCTCGCCGAACTCGTCGACTGCGGCGGCGATGATGCGTTCGCGCGCATCGGACACGCCACGCGGACGCCCGCGCTTCTTGGGCGCACGCTGCTCGGTCATGGCGCCAGCCTACGACCAGATCTGCGCGCTCCCCTCAGTCGAGCAGATGCCGCAGGTACCGCGGCGGGTCCTGCAGGAACGACCGCCAGTGGTTCACCAGCTCGAGGTCGTTCCACTCGGCGGGACGGATGCCCCACTCCCCCACTTCGAGGATGCGAGCTCCCGGCAGCGCGGCGAGCACCGGCGAGTGCGTCGCGCACAGCACCTGACCCCCGTCGTCGACGATGCGCTGCAGCACCGCGATGAGGGCGAGGGTGGACTGGAACGAGAGCGCTGCCTCTGGCTCGTCGAGACAGTAGAAGCCGGGTTCATCGAATCGGCTGTCGAGCAGAGCGAGGAAGGACTCGCCGTGGCTCATCTCGTGGAACGCCACGTCGCCCCTCGCGGAGGGATTCTCTTCGAGGTAGGTGTAGAACGAGTGCATCGTCTCGGCTCGCAGGAAGAATCCCCAGCGGTTGGCTCCGACTCCGCGCTGCAGCTGCAGCCACTCCGACAGCGGCGACTCGCTGGGGCGCGTGCTGTGCATCGCCTGGCGGGACCCTCCCTCGGGCGAGAGCCCGTAGGCGACGGCGATGCCCTCGACGATCGTCGACTTGCCGCTGCCGTTCTCGCCGACGAGGAAGGTCACCCCGGGAGCGAGATCGATGCCTTCCTCGAGCACCTGGGCGACGGCGGGAATGGTGGTCGGCCACACGCGGCCGGAATCCGGCGCGTCACCATTCGCGCGCACGGCGACGATGGGCTGCTCCCGCCGCCTGCGACTGCCCGGGGTCCATATCGATTCCATGCGCGCCTCCTCAGAGGAGGCTATCCGCAGCCGCCGACGCGCTCGGAATGACTCAGCACTCGATGACGTTGACCGCGAGACCACCCTCGCTGGTCTCCTTGTACTTGGTCGACATGTCGATTCCGGTCTGGCGCATCGTCTCGACCACCGCGTCGAGGGAGACGTAGTGGCTGCCGTCGCCGCGCAGCGCCAGACGGGCGGCCGTCACCGCCGTCGACGCGGCGATCGCATTGCGCTCGATGCACGGAATCTG
>Ga0307406_10000172_pt1 | contig 38746 bp, 33 predicted proteins | sample 322Cmetagenome_3_FD_203706 | JGI IMG/M metagenome (GOLD analysis project Ga0307406, IMG submission 203706) | Maize rhizosphere microbial communities from greenhouse at UC Davis, California, United States - 322HYB-C-2 | ecosystem: Host-associated > Plants > Roots > Rhizosphere > Soil | place...
GCGCGCGACCAGCGAGACGCAGGCGAACAGCTCATCGACGAGCGACACCGAGACCGCATCGCGCACCCGGGCGAACTCCGCCTCGCTGCGCACGATCCCGGTTCCCTGGGTCGACGCGTCGATCACTCGTCGCGCGACCGCCGCCCGGCTGTCCTCGATGAGCGCGGCGGCCGACTGATAGGGCGAAGCCGCGAGCGCGAGCTTCTCCTGGCTGGTGAGGTGCTCCTGCACGTACGACGACGGGGAGGGGACGCCCAGCAGCACGAGCCGGAGCACGCCCTTGCGCGTCGCGTCCGCCGCGGCATCCGCCGTCGACTCGACTCGCACCGAGACGGTCTTGCCCTGGTCGACGATCGCCGGGTACCCGCGCACCACGCCGCCGGCGACGCGGGTGTCGAGCACCTCCGGCAGCTCGCCGAAGGTCCAGGCCGTCAGGCCGGTCTGCTCGATCGACCCAGCGCCGGAAGCAGCGGCGACACGTTTTGTCTCGCTTCGCTCGCTCGACGACCGGTTGAGCGGAGCGGCGATCGACCGTGCCACACTGCTGCGGGCGCGGTCGGAGAGCTCGGCCTGCAGCGTACGCAGGTCGCGACCGCTGCCGACGACCCGGCCGCGCTCGTCGACGGCACGGAAGTTCATGCGCAGGTGCGGCGGCACGCGCTCGTCCTCGAAGTCGCCGGCCGCCACCAGCTGATTCGCCAGCGGCTGGATCATCCGAGCGAGCGCCTCCTTGAGCGTGCGCGGGGGCAGGCCGCCGTGGTTCTCCGGGCCCTGATCCGCGAGCTCCGCTCCGAACTTCTCCGCCCAATCGGCGGCGGGAACGACGTGACGGCGGATCGCCTTGGGCAGGGCGCGCAGGAGTCCAGTGACCAGCTCGGCGCGGAGGCCGGGCACCTGCCAGTCGAAGCCGCGGTCCTCGATCTGCGCGAGCAGCGGCAGCGGCACGACCACGCTCACGCCGTCGTCGGCGGCACCCGGCTCGAACCGGTACGCCAGGCCGAGCACCTGATCGCCCTGGTTCCAGCGCGTCGGGAACTCGCTCTGGTCCGCCCTCGCCTCATCGTCGAGCAGGTCGGCCTCGCGCATGACCAGCAGCTTCGGCGTGGTCTGCAGCGCGTCACGCCACCAGGTCTCGAAGGACCGCACGTCGAAGACCTCGGCGGGGATCCGCTCGTCGTAGAACCGGAAGACGGCCTCGTCGCCGGCGAGGATGTCGCGGCGCCGTTCCCGCTCCTCGAGCTTCTCGAGGCGCTTGCGGAGCTCGTGGTTGCTGCGCCAGAACGCACTGACCCGCTTGTCGATGCGGGTCGGATCCCACTCGCCCTCGACGAGCGCGTGCCGCACGAACAGCTCACGCGACGCGGCACGGTCGATGCGCGCGAACTGCACGCGGCGACGGGGGATGATCTCGACGCCGAACAGCGTGACCTTCTCGAACGCGACGGCGGCGCCGGCATCCTTCGACCAGTGCGGCTCGGTGACCTGACGCTTGGCGAGGTCGCCGGCGAGCGGTTCCGCCCAGGCGGGGTCGATCGCGGCGACGGTGCGAGCGAAGGTGCGCGAGGTCTCTACGATCTCGGCGGCCATGACCGCCTGCGGGCTCTTCTTACGCAGCCCGGAGCCGGGGAAGATCGAGAAGCGGATGCCGCGGGCCCCGCGGTACTCCGCGATACGGCGACCCTTCGGCTCCTTCGCGGGTGAGTGCCCCTTGCCCGCCGGGGCGGTGCGCTCGTCGAGGATGCCGATCTGCGAGAGCAGCCCCGACAGCAGCGCGCGGTGGATCGCGTCCGGATCCGAGGCCCCCTGCTGGGTCCCAGAGCCTCTCGAAGGGCCCTTCTTCGCGTCCTTGACCAGGGTGCTGAGCTGGCGGTGCACGTCGAACCACTCGCGCACGCGCACGTAGTTGAGATGCTCGGAGCGGCACAGGCGCCGGAACGCGCTCGATCCCAGCTCGCGCTGCTGCTCACGCAGGTGGTTCCAGAGGTTGAGGAGAGTGAGGAAGTCGCTCGTCGGGTCGACGAAGCGCGCGTGCAGGCGGTCGGCCTCCTCGCGACGCTCCTCCGGACGCTCACGGACATCCTGGATCGTCAGGCCCGACACGATCGGCAGGACGTCGTGCACGACCTGGGCCCCTGAGCCTGTCGAAGGGCGCCCCGCCTCGATCAGCATCCGAGCGAATCGCGGATCGATCGGCATGCGCGAGATGTCACGGCCGATGCGGGTGAGGTGAGGGGAATCGTCGCGACGCGACGGCTCCACCGCACCGAGCTCCGTGAGCAGGTCGAAGGCCGCCTTCACGCCACGCGAGTCCGGAGGGGTGAGGAACGGGAAAGCCGTGATGTCCCCGAAGCCGAGCGACAGCATCTGCAGGATGACCGAGGCCAGCGAGGTGCGCAGGATCTCGGGCTCGGTGAACTCCGGGCGCTTCTCGAAGTCCTCCTCCGCGTAGAGGCGGATCGCGATGCCGTCGCTCGTTCGCCCGGCTCGGCCCGCCCGCTGGTTCGCCGACGCCTGCGAGATCGCCTCGATCGGAAGCTGCTGCACCTTGGAGCGATTGCTATAGCGGGAGATGCGCGCCGTGCCGGTGTCGATCACATACCGGATGCCGGGAACCGTGAGGCTCGTCTCGGCGACGTTCGTGGCGAGGACCACCCGGCGCCGCACGCCGGCCACGCGGCTGCGCTCGAAGACCCGGTGCTGCTCGGCAGCCGAAAGGCGTCCGTAGAGGGGGAGGACCTCGGTGGGGGAGCGATCCTTCGCATACGCACCGCGCACGGCATCCGCGGCGTCCCTGATCTCCGCCTCGCCGGGCAGGAAGACGAGCACGTCGCCCGGCTCCTCCCGATCGAGCTCGCGCAGCGCCGCGACGATCGCCGACACCTCGTCCTCGTCCTCGGTCTCGTCGGTCTGCGCGCGGTAGCGGATCTCCACCGGGTAGGTTCGGCCTGACACCTCGATGATCGGGGCGGGGTCGCCGCTCGTTCCTGAGCTGGTCGAAGGCGCGAAGTGCTTCGCGAAGCTCTCCGGATCGATCGTCGCCGAGGTGATGATCACCTTGAGGTCGGGACGCTCCGGCAGGATGCGGACGAGGTAGCCGATCAGGAAGTCGACGTTGAGCGAGCGCTCGTGCGCCTCGTCGATGATGATCGTGTCGTACCGCGTGAGGAGTCGGTCGCGATGGATCTCGTTGAGGAGGATGCCGTCGGTCATCAGCGCGACGCGGGTCTCGTCGGACACCTTGTCGGTGAAGCGCACCTTGTAGCCGACGAGCGTGCCCAGCTCGACCTGCAGCTCCTCGGCCACGCGCTCGGCGATCGTGCGGGCGGCCAGGCGTCGCGGCTGGGTGTGCGCGATGCGGGTGCGGCCGAGCTCGAGAGCGATCTTCGGCAGCTGGGTCGTCTTGCCCGATCCGGTCGCGCCGGCCACGATGACGACCTGATTGTCGCGGATGGCGTCGGCGATCTCCTCCCGCGCGGCGCTGACGGGCAGCTCCGGGGGATAGGAGATGACGGGGAGGGACGCGGACATAGCCCTCCATCGTATGACGAGTCGAGGATGCTCTTGCCACGCAAACTGCTTTGAGATACAAAGTACACATGACCACGTGGCGATGGGCGATCGGGCTCCCGGTGCTGAGGGTCGCGCTCGTCGCGACGGCATCCGTCCTCGTCTGGCTCGTCGTCCGGATGGGCGAGAGCGACGTCTCGTTCCCGCCGCCGCCGATGCTCGCGGTCGTCGCGATGCTCCCGGTCAATGTGATCTGCCTCATGATCGTCGCCCGGCTGCTGCGACGCGAAGGGCGAAGCATCCGAGAGGTCCTCGGCTTCGAGCCGCGCCGACTCGGACGCGACCTCTTGTGGGGGCTGCTGTGGCTCGTGGTGATGTACCTGCCGTTCGTCGCGACGATCATGCTCGTCGTCTGGCTGCAGTACGGCAGCGAGATCTTCGGGCGGATGGAGACGATCTTCTTCGACCCGGCGAGCATCCCGACGCTGGACCCGGTCACCTGGACAGTCATCGCGGTCGTCGGCGTGCTCACCTTCGCGCCGCTGAATGCCCCGGTCGAGGAACTCGTCTACCGCGGGTACGCCCAGAGGGCGCTCGAGCGGCGTTGGCCGACGGTTCTCGCGATCATCGTGCCCGCGGCGCTCTTCGCATCGCAGCACATCTGGTACGCGCCCACCCCCGCAGCGGTGGTCGCGTTCGTGTGCGCCTTCTTCGTCTGGGGCGTGGGATCCGGGTGCATCTACCGGCGTCAGGGTCGGCTGATGCCCGTGGTCCTCGCCCACGGACTGGTCAATCTGTTCTTCACCCTTCCCGTGCTCGTCTTCGTCATGATGGGCCTCCCCGTGAGCGGAGCCGGTTGATGGTCGAGTCGTCGCATCACGAGAAGGACGAGGCGCTGGCGCCGGCGGAGATGCTCGCGCTGGTGCGCGACCAGCAGCGCAGCGTCGAGGGGCAGATCGCGGCCTTCGTCCCCCTGCTGCTCGTCGCGTGGGGCGTCGCCTGGCTTTTCGGCCTCGGCGCCCTCTGGCTGATCGACGGGATGCGCCCCGGTCCCACTGTGCCGCCGGCGGTGGCGATCACGATCGCCGCGGCGCTGTTCGTCGGTGCGATCGTGCTGTCCGCCGTGCTGGGCGCTCGTTCGGGACGCGGCGTGCGCCGTGACGCGGCGACGGCGTTCCCGGCGATCGTGTACGGCTGCACGTGGAGCCTCGGCACCGTCGCGATCGTCGCCGTCGGACTCGCTCTGCTCGCGAACGGCATGGATGCTGCGCTCGCACGCATCTTCTTCCCCACCGTGCTGGTGCTGTTCGCCGGGCTCATGTTCGTCCTCGGGGCTGCCATCTGGCGTGCGGCGCCGATGCTGCTCCTCGGCGTCTGGATCGTCGCCGTCGCCGTCGCGGCTCCGTTCTTCGGATACCCCGCCGTTCTCCTCGTGCTCGCGGTCGGCGGCGGACTCGGCTTCCTCGCCCTGGGGGCGCTGTCCTTCCGCCACCTCTCCCGACTGCGCCGGCCCCTGGCGGGAGGCCGCCGTGGTTGAGCTCGACCCGGTGATCCACGCCGCCGCGCGGCTGAGGATCACCGCGGCGCTCGCGACGCTGGAGCCCGCCGAGAGCATCACGTTCCCCCGCCTGCAGGAACTGCTCGACATGACCGCCGGGAACCTCTCCACCCATCTGCGCAGACTCGAGGATGCCGGCTACGTCGCGGTCGAGAAGACGCACAAGGGGCGGACTCCGGTCACCTACCTCGCGCTCACGCCGGCGGGGAGGCGAGCGTTCGACGCCTACACCGAAGCGCTGCGCGCCGTCCTGGGCGGGTGACATCCGCACACCACCCACAGGGTCGTACCCCTACGATCGTCGGGTGACGACGACAGAGCTGCCGCCCGCCCCGCAGGGCGCGCGAACACCGATCGCCCTGCGCCCGCTGCGCTGGCTCCGCGGATTCGGACGCCCACCCCGCATCCTGGGACTCGACGTCGCGAGAGGTCTCGCGATCCTCGGCATGGCCGGGGCGCACATCGGCGAGACCGAGCCCTTCGAGTGGCTCGATCCCGCGACCTGGACCGACCTCGTGCACGGGCGCTCCTCGATCCTCTTCGCGGTTCTGGCGGGTGTCTCGATCGCGCTGATGACAGGGCGCAGCGCGGTGCCGGAGCGGGAGCGCCTGCCCGACATCCGACTGCGGCTGATCGGACGCGGAGCGGTGATCTTCGTGATCGGGCTCGCGCTGGAGATGCTCAACACGCCGATCGCCGTGATCCTCACGCTCTACGGGCTGCTCTACGTCGCGGTCATCCCGTTCCTGCGGTGGCGTCCGTGGCAGCTGCTGCTCGGTGCCGGGGTGCTCGCGCTGGCGGCACCGGCCCTGCTGGCATTCCTCGCCGCCGTGATGCTGCATCCCTACGGGGCCGGCATCGGCTTCGTGCTCTACGGGTCCTACCCGATCACGGTGTGGATGGCTCTGCTCCTCGGCGGCCTGGCTCTGGGCCGGATGCGGGTAGACCGGCTGCGGACGGCGGTCATCGCGCTCGTCGTCGGAGTCGTGCTGGCCGTCGTCGGATACGGACTCGGCGTCGTCGGCCAGGCCACGGGTGTCACGGGTTCCCTGGAGGGCGGCTCCTCGTACGCGGCGGACGGCAGCAGCGAGGTCTGGTCGGCTCCGAGCGGCTGGGACGGGTACCCGCAGGCCCTCGCCGGGACCGATCCGCTCCATGCCTTGGTCACCGCGGTGCTCGCCGTCGAACCGCACAGCGGCGGGACGGCCGAGATTCTCGGTTCCGGCGGGCTCGCGCTCGCCGTGATCGCGCTGTGCCTGCTGCTCAGCCGTCCGCTGCGCTGGCCGCTGCTGCCGCTGGGTGCCCTCGGCTCCATGCCGCTGTCGGCATACAGCGCGCACGTGGTGTCGATCGTGCTGGTCGCAGGCCCCGGCGGATTCTTCTCCAGCAACCCGTTCTGGGGTCTGACGGCGGTCGGACTCCTGCTGGTCACGACACTGTGGTCGATGTTCTTCGGACGCGGACCTCTCGAGCGACTGGTCGGCCGCGGGGCGGCGGCGATGGCGGCGATTCCGACCTCGCCTGTCATCACAGGTCATAGGCTGGAATCATGACCATTCCTGCACTCGAACTGAACGACGGCAACTCCATCCCGCAGCTCGGCTACGGTGTCTTCAAGGTGCCGCCGGCAGAGACAGAGCGCGCGGTGAGCGAGGCGCTGGAGATCGGCTACCGCCACATCGACACGGCCGCGATCTACGGCAACGAAGAGGGCGTCGGCGCGGCGATCGCGGCATCCGGCATCGCCCGTGACGAGCTGTTCGTCACCACGAAGCTGTGGAACGACCGCCACCACGACGAGGAGCCGCGCGCGGCGATCGCCGAGAGCCTGGAGAAGCTCCGGCTCGAGAACGTCGACCTGTACCTCGTGCACTGGCCGACTCCGGCGAAGGACGACTACGTCCACGCGTTCGCCAAGCTCGTCGAGCTGCGCGAGGCGGGCCTGACCCGCAGCATCGGGGTCTCGAACTTCCTGGTGCCCCACCTCGAGCGCGTGGTCAACGAGACCGGAGTCGTGCCGGCCGTGAACCAGATCGAGCTGCACCCCGCGTACCAGCAGCGCGACGTCGTCGCCTGGTCCGACGACCACGGCATCCGCACCGAGGCGTGGGGCCCGCTCGGGCAGGGCAAGTACGACCTGTTCGGCACGCCGGCCGTGGCCGAGGCCGCCGCGGCACACGGCGTCACGCCCGCGCAGGCCGTGCTCCGCTGGCACCTGCAGAAGGGCATCATCGTCTTCCCTAAGTCGGTGCGCGCCGAGCGCCTGCGCGAGAACCTCGACGTCTTCGGCTTCACGCTGACCGACGCGGAGGTCGCGGCGATCGACGCACTCGACCCGCTCGACGGCTCGGGCCGCGTCGGATCCCACCCCGACGACGTGAACTGACGCCCGCACCCGTTCGCACATGACGCCCCGTGTCGCCGCCCGCGACACGGGGCGTCGTCGTAGGTACCGTCGAGGCATGACAGCTCCGTTCCGCGTCGTCGCCGTGTCGGGTTCCCTGCACGAGCCGAGCAAGACGACCGCCCTCGTCCGCGCGATCACGGCCGCGATCGCAGAGCGCGCCCCCGTCGAGTCGCAGCTCATCGAGCTGACGCAGATCGGACCCGGCCTGGCCGGGGCGCTCCGCCGCGATCAGCTCCCCGCCGAGGTCGAGGAACAGCTGCGCGCGATCGAGGCCGCCGACCTGCTGATCGTCGGGAGCCCCGTCTACCGCGCCTCGTTCACCGGACTCTTCAAGCACCTCTTCGACTTCGTGGGGCAGTACGACCTGGTCGGCAAGCCAGTGCTGCTGGCGGCCACCGGCGGCGGTGAACGGCACGCCCTCATCATCGAGCACCAGCTGCGACCGCTGTTCGGCTTCTTCCAGGCCCTCACCCTCCCGCTCGGGGTGTACGCGAGCGACACCGACTTCGACGGCTACGAGATCACGTCCGAGATCCTGCAGTCACGCATCTCCCTCGCCGCCGAGCGTGCGCTCCCGCTCGTGGGCTACGCGGCATCGCGACCCGTGGAGCTTCTCGTCTCGTGACCTGAGCCCGGGCGGGCGTAGCGTGAGTCCATGACGAACCGGCTCGCCGACACCCTCAGCCCGTATCTGCGTTCGCATGCCGACAACCCCGTCGACTGGTACCCCTGGGGTGAGGCCGCTTTCGCGGAAGCCCAGCGCCGCGATGTGCCCCTGCTGATCTCGATCGGCTACTCGACATGCCACTGGTGCCATGTCATGGCCAGGGAGTCCTTCTCGGATCCGGCGATCGCGGCGCTCATGAACGACGGCTTCGTGTCGGTGAAGATCGACCGCGAGGAGCATCCGGAGGTCGACAGCGCGTACATGGCCGCGGCATCCGCCTTCACGCAGAACCTGGGATGGCCGCTCACCGTGTTCGCCACCCCAAGTGGGCGCGCGTTCTACGCCGGCACCTACTGGCCGCCGGACGCCCGGCCTCCCATGCCTGCGTTCCGCGATGTGCTCGCAGCCGTGGGCGAGGCGTGGACGCTGCGGCGCGCGCAGGCCGAGGAATCGGCGGATGCCGTGACCGACGCACTGGCGCGCGCTGCCGAATCCGCGCCGGCCGATCTGCCGGAGGGCAGCGCGATCGCCGCCGCCGCGGAATCCATCGCCGCTCGCGAGGATCGTCACCACGGCGGCTTCGGCGGGGAGCCGAAGTTCCCGGTCGCCACGACCCTGCGCTTCCTTCAGGACCCGCTCGTGCGTCAGCAGGCACCGGTGGCTGCCGCCGCCGCGCAGAGGGCGCTCGCCGCGATGGCCGCCTCGCCGCTGCGCGACGCCGATGGCGGCTTCTTCCGCTACGCGACCCGGCGCGACTGGTCGGTGCCGCACTACGAGCGGATGCTCACCGACAACGCCCAGCTGCTCGACGTCGCGCTCGATGTCGGGGATGAGGCGGTGGCCAGGGGTGTCGCCGGGTTCCTGCTGGCTGCGCTCCGGCGGGACGAGGGCGGCTTCGGCGCGGGGCAGGACTCCGAGTCATGGATCGACGGTGTGCGCAGCGAGGGCGGGTACTACCTGCGCCCGGTCGTGGAGCGGGCGGGGCTCGAACCGCCAGCAGTCGACGGCAAGGTCATCACGGGCTGGAACGGCCTGGCGATCGGGGCGCTCGCCCGCGCCGGGTCGCGATTCGACGAGTCGTCGTGGGTCGCAGTGGCCGCAGCCGCGGCAACACTCGTGCTGCGGCGCAACAGGGACTCCCGTGGTGCTCTCGTGCGCGCCTCGCTCGACGGCGAGGCCTCGACCGCGGTCGCGACGGCGGCCGACCTCGGACTTCTCGCGGACGGGCTGTTCGCCCTCGCCGCTGCCACCGGGGAGGCGAGCTGGGCCGTGACGGCGCGGGGCATCCTCGACGAGGCGCTCGCGGGTGTCGGCGGCGATCCGCTGCTGTCGGCCAACGGAATCGCGACGGCACCGGATCACACCGACGGCGATCTGCCCTCGGATGCCGCCGCGGTCGCGGCCGCGGCGCTGACCGCCTGGCGGCTGGGCGCGGGGGACCGGTATCGCGAAGCGGCGGCGGCGACCGTTCGGGCCCTCGCGGTCCGGGCGCTCGAGCAGCCGTTCGCGCACGGCAGTCTCCTGCGGGTGGCGGCAGGACTCGCGGCAGCCCCGCGTCAGGTCGTTGTCGTCACGTACGAGCCGGATGGTGCGCTGGCCCGAGCCGCGCAGCGGATGGAGGCCGACGTGATCGCCGTCGCCACCCCGGCCCAGGCCGCGGCGTTCGCCGATGCCGGATTCGAGCTCTTCGAGGGCAAGGCGGCGACGGCGGAGCGCGCGTACGACTGCCACGCGTTCGTCTGCCGGCTCCCGGTGAGCGACGCGGCCGAACTCCGGATCGCGCGCTGAGGCTCAGCGCTGGTTGCGCGGATGCTGTCGCGCGGTGCGCTCGTTACCGCGGCGGTAGTTCCCGGTCAGCCGCGCCATCAGCAGCTGCGCGTCGCCGCGCTCGACATCCACGAGGAACTCCTGGGCGCGGTCGCCACGCAGCACCGCGGCCGTCGTCCCGTGGTGGCGGATGACGACCTCGTCACCGCGCACGGCGAACTCGAAACCGGAGGGGCTGCCCATGCAGCGAGCGTAGCGTCGACGTGACGGACGGAGAGCACTGTGCAATCTGCATAGCGTCTCGCGGTCAGTCACCGAATGATTGCGCGTCATGCGCAGCATCCGGTGCGCCGATTGCTCAGCGTTTCGATTCCGGTCTAGGGTTGCGCGACAGCAGGCAGGACTACTCGGTCCGCCGCCGGATCACAGCAAGGATGCTCTGCCGATGCCCCTCCCCACCCGTGCCGGACTCGACGCCGTCCCCGCATACCGGCAAGGGCGCTCCGCCCCCGCCGGTGCATCGAAGCTCTCCTCGAACGAGTCGCCCCACGCGCCGCTGCCGTCGGTCGTGGAAGCGGTGCGCGAGCGCCTCGACGGCATCAACCGCTATCCCGACATGAGTGCGGCCGCCCTGCGCGATGACCTGGCGGTCCGGTACGCGGTCGATCCTGCGCTGATCACCGTCGGTGCCGGTTCCGTCGAGATCGCCGCGCAGCTCATCCATGCGGTCGCCGGCGAGGGCGACGAGGTCATGTTCGCCTGGCGGTCGTTCGAGGCGTATCCGTCGCTCGTGCGCATCGCGGGGGCCACGCCGGTGGCCGTGCCGCTGAACGCCGACCACGCGCACGATCTCGACGGGATGCTCGCGGCGATCACGTCGCGCACCCGCCTCATCTTCGTCTGCAACCCGAACAACCCGACGGGCACCGTGGTCGATGCCGACGCGCTGGAGGCCTTCGTCGCCGCCGTGCCGCACGACGTGCTCGTGGTCATCGACGAGGCCTACGTGCATTTCGACCGCACCGAGAGCCGCGGCGCCGGCATCGAGCTGTTCCGCCGTCACCCGCACGTGGCCGTGCTGCACACGTTCTCGAAGGCGTACGGCCTCGCCGGTCTCCGTATCGGCTACGCCATCGCTCCGGCGGAGATCGCCGAGAACCAGCGCAAAGTCGCCATCCCGTTCGGGGTCACCGACCTCGCGCAGACCGCCGCACGCGCCTCGCTGGACGCGGAGAAGGAGCTCGCGGGACGCATCGACCAGGTCGTCGTGCAGCGTGACCGGATGCAGGCGCTGCTCGCGGCGTCAGGCTGGCCCGCCGTCCCTTCGCAGGCCAACTTCGTGTGGGTGCCGGCGGGGGAGCGGACCGCACTGCTCGAGGCTCTGCTCCACGACGGCGGCGTGATCACGAGGGTGTTCCCCGGTGAGGGCATCCGCATCTCGTCCGGCAGCGCCGCGGACATCGACCGCGTGGAAGCCGCGCTCGCGGCATCCTCGCCGACACCCGACCTTTCCGTTCGCAAGGAGGCGACCGTATGACCACCGACAGCATGAACACCGAGGTGCCCACCACCACGACGACCACCAAGGGGCTGCACCCGGGGCTCACCCGGCGCCAGATCTCGATGATGGGCCTCGGCGGCGCTATCGGTGCCGGCCTCTTCGTCGGTTCGGGCCAGGCGATCGGTCTCGCAGGCCCCGCCGTGCTGATCTCCTACCTCGTCGCGGGCGGCATCGTCGTGCTCGTGATGGCCATGCTCGCCGAGATGGTGGCCGCGCGTCCGAGCTCCGGCGCCTTCAGCTCCTATGCCCAGAAGGCGATGGGCCGCAGCGCCGGGAGCGCGGTCGGCTGGCTGTACTGGATCCAGCTGGTGGTCGTGATCGCGGCCGAGGCGACCGGGGCCGCCGGGATCGTCGCGAACTGGATTCCGGGCGTCCCCGCCTGGCTGTGGGTGCTCGTGTTCGTCGTGGCGCTCACCGCCGTCAACCTGTTCGGCGTGCGCAACTACGGCCGCTTCGAGTTCTGGTTCGCGGCGATCAAGGTCGCCGCGATCATCGCGTTCCTCGTCGTGGGTGTGTGCGCGATCATCGGGCTGATCCCCGGGGTCCCCGCCACGGGCATCGCGAACCTGGCCGACAACGGCGGCTTCGCGCCGAACGGCATGACCGGCATCGCCGCGGCGCTGCTCATCGTCGTGTTCGCGTTCGGCGGCACCGAGGTCGTCGCGATCGCCGCGGCGGAGTCGGACGACCCCTCGCGCAACATCCGACGGATCGTCCGCGAGGTGCTCGTGCGCATCCTGATCTTCTACGTGGGATCGATCTTCGTGATCGTCGCCGTGCTGCCCTGGAACGATCCCGCGGTGACCGAGGGGCCCTTCTCCGCGGTGCTCGCGACCCTGAACGTGCCCGGCGTGGGGTTGGTGATGGATCTCATCGTGGTGATCGCGCTCCTCTCCGCCATGAACGCGAACATCTACGGTGCATCCCGCATGGCCTACTCGCTGGGCGAGCGCGGACTCGCTCCGCTGGCCGCGACCCGCACCAGCCTCAAAGGCGTGCCGTACGTCGCCGTGCTGGCGTCCGTCTCTTTCGGCTTCGTGACCGTCGGACTCAACTGGGCGTTCCCCGACGTCGTGCTGCCCGCCCTGCTCAACGTGGTCGGCTCGACCCTCCTCGTCATCTGGACCGCGACGGCCGTCGCGCAGATCACCCTCCGGCGCCGTGCGGATCGCGCGGGCGAGGCCATGCCGATGCGCATGTGGGGCTTCCCCTGGCTGTCGTGGCTGTGCCTCGCGCTGCTCGCCGGTGTGATCGCGCTCGCGATGATCGACCCGGCCGCGCGCATCCAGCTGCTGCTCACCCTCGGCCTCACCGCGGTGCTGCTCCTCGCCGCCCGTGCGACGCGGAGCGTCGCTCGCCCCGGGGTCGAGCGGGAGTAGTCGATGCGCATCGATCGTCTCGACGCCGAGCTCATCCGGATGCTCACCGAGTCGCCGCAGCTGCCGATCCTCGAGTGCGCACGGCGCCTCGGGATCGCCCGCGGCACCGCGACCAGTCGTCTCGCGCGGCTGCACGAGGGCGGGGTGATCGAGGCGATCGTGCCGCGCATCGAGCCGAGCGGCTTCGGCTACGGCGTCGTGGCGTTCTGCCTCGTCGAGATCGATCAGAAGGTCGGGCACGACGAGGTCGCCGGGGCGCTCGCGGATGCGGTGCCGGAGATCGTCGACATGCACACGGTCACCGGGGCGAGCGACATGCAGCTGCGTCTGGTCGCGCGGGATGCCACGCAGCTGCAGGAGGTGCTGGACCGGGTCGCCCTGGTGCCCGGCGTCGCGCGCACCGCGTCGTCGATCGCGATGCGCACGCACCTGTCCGGACGCGTGCTCCCGCTGGTCGCGCACGTCGCGACGGACGAGGCGGGGTAGCTGCGTCAGACCCAGCCGGGCAGCCAGTTGTGGATCAGCCAGAAGTCGTACGGAACGCTCATGCCCGTCCAGACCGGGTAGAAGAACGCCGACACGAGCACGATGAACGTGAGGCAGATCAGGACCGTCCGCTCGCCGGACTGGCGCCGGTGGAGGGGATCCTCCCGGCGCCCGGCGATGATCCGCAGGGTGAGCGCCAGCGCGATCACGAGGAACGGCATCATCACGACCGTGTAGAACTGGAAGATCGTGCGCTCGGGGAACATCAGCCACGGCAGATAGGTCGCGGCGAGGCCGACGAGGGGCAGCCCGACTTCGGCGCCGACCGGTCGACGGGTGATCCAGCCGCGCACTAGCCGGTAGACGAGATAGATGGATGCCGCGACCCCGCCGTACCAGATCAGCGGGTTCGGGATCGAGGAGATCACGGCGATGCAGTGGTCCACTCCGCACGGCCCGGCATCCGAACCGACCCAGACGGCCGTCGGTCGCAGCAGGAACGGCCACTCCCAGGCGGGGCTCGCGTACGGGTGGCCTTTGCTCAGACCGACGTGGAAGCCGAGGATCGACTGGTGGTACTTCCAGAGCGCGACCAGAGGGTTCGCATCGCTCTCCCTGTCGTAGCCGCCCGCCGTCACCAGCCATCCGGTCCAGCTGACGAGATACACCGCCAGGGCCGGGAACACCATCAGGACGAACGACACGGGCCCCTGCTTGAAGGCGGCGGCGGTCGGCCAGAGCACCACGCCGGCGCGGCGCCGTGCCAGCGCATCGGTCACGACGACGTACAGCCCGAAGGCCGCCAGCGCGTAGAGCCCCGACCATTTCACCGCCGATGCAGCACCCAGGGCGGCTCCGGCCGCGACGAGCCAGGGGCGGCGCCAGAGCACCGGGCCCCAGAACGGAGCCGACGCATCGGAGTCCTGTCGTTCGAGCAGCGGGATCGTCCGCTGCCGATCGATGAGCACGAAGAGCGCCCCGAGCAGGATGAAGAACGTGAGGATGCCGTCGAGCAGCGCGATCCGGCTCAGGACGATGCTCAGCCCGTCGATCGCGAGCAGCGTGCCCGCGACGGTGGCGACCACCACGGAGCCGCTGAGCCGGCGGGCGATCAGGTACACGAGCAGGACGGATCCGACGCCGAGCAGCGCGGTCGCCAGCCGCCATCCCGCGCTGTTGTCCGGTCCGCCGATCGCCATCCCCAGCGCGATCAGCCACTTGCCCAGCGGGGGATGCACCACGAAGGCGCCCTTGTCCGAGAGCGGCAGCTCCTGCAGCGTGATGAAGGCCTCGTTGGCGTTCTCGCCCCAGACGCCCTCGTAGCCGAGCGTCCACAGCGACCAGGCGTCCTTGACGTAGTAGGTCTCGTCGAACGCGAGCTGATGCGGGTGGCCGAGGTTCACCAGGCGCAGCACGGCCGCCACCGCGGTGACGAGCAGCGGGGCGAGCCAGCGGACGGCCCGTCCCCAGTCCGGACTCTGCAGCACGCGATCGCGCAGCTGTCCGTAACGCGTCAGCCGGTCCTCGGGAGCAGGCAGCAGAGGCACGGGCGCGGTCACCTGCTCAGCCTAGACAACGCGCCTATGCTGAGCGGGTGATCATCCTCGCTGCCACGCCGATCGGAAATCTCGGCGACGTGTCCCGTCGCCTGGTGGAGGTGCTCGAGAACGCGGAGACGATCGTGGCCGAGGACACGCGCACCACCCAGAAGCTGCTCAAGGCGCTGCAGATCGACAACCGGCCGCGGCTGATCGCGCTGCACGACCACAACGAGAAGCAGAAGGCCGCGGAGATCGCCGCGCTCGCCGCAGAGTCCGACGTCGTCGTGATGAGCGACGCGGGCATGCCGACCGTCAGCGACCCCGGCTACGGACTGGTGGCCGAGGCCGTCGCGCAGGGCGTGACCGTGACCGCGATCCCCGGGCCGAGCGCCGTGCTGATGGCGTTGGCGATCTCGGGGCTTCCCACCGACCGCTTCACCTTCGAGGGATTCCTCCCGCGCAAGCCGGGGGAGCGGCGCTCGGTGCTGCGCGCCCTCGCCGCGGAGGCGCGCACCATGGTGTTCTTCGAGTCGCCGGCCCGCCTGGCGAGCGCGCTCGCCGACATGGGCGCCGCCTTCGGAGATGAACGGCGCATCGCCGTGTGCCGTGAGCTCACGAAGTTCTACGAGGAGGTGCGGCGGGGCACGGCATCCGAACTCGTCGCGTGGGCGCAGGAGGGCGTGAAGGGCGAGATCGTCGTGGTCGTCGAGGGCGCGTCGCGCCGCGACGCCTCCCCGGAGGATGCGCTCGCCCAGGTGCAGAAGCTGGTGGGCGACGGCATCCGCCTCAAGGACGCCGCCTCCGAGGTCGCGGCTCTCACCGGGCTGTCCTCCCGCGATCTGTACCAGGCCGCCCTGGCGGCCCGCACGCGATGAGCGGACACGATCTGGGGGATTCCGCAGAGGCTCGCGTCGCCGCCGCCTACGACTCGCGTGCCGCCGAGTACGTCGAGATCGGCGGACGGATCGAGCAGATGGACGACCGCGACATCGAGCTCATCCGGCGGTGGCGAGACGAGACCCCGGGGATGCTGCTCGATGCCGGGTGCGGACCGGGGCACTGGACGCGGTTCCTCTCCGGCCGCGGCCGAGACGTCATCGGCGTCGACATCTCAGCGGAGTTCCTGCGCAGGGCGGGGGAGAACCACCCCGCCCTCCGGTTCGAGCAGGAGTCGCTCGCTGCTCTCTCCGCGGCCGACGGCTCCGTGGGTGGCATCCTCGCCTGGTACTCGCTGATCCACACCGACCCCGCCGAGGCTCCCGCCGTGCTCGCCGAATTCGCGCGGGTGCTCGCGCCGGGCGGCAGTCTGCTCCTCGGCTTCTTCGTCGGCGAGCCGCGCGAGCCGTTCGCGCATGCCGTCACCATGGCGTACTTCTGGTCCGCGGATGCTCTCGACGCCCTGCTGGCGGATGCCGGGTTCGAGGTGAGCTTCGCCGAGTGGCGTGAACGCGAACCCGGTGAGATGAGCGTGCGCCCGCACGGGGCCCTGATCGCACGCCGGGTACCCTGGGCAGGATGACGGCAACGGAGGGGCGATCGTGAGCAAGGCGGCGACGGTGTACGACGTCGCGGACCGCGCCGGCGTCTCGATCGCCACGGTCTCTCGCGTGCTGCGCTCGCCGGATGCGGTGCGGCCGGTCACGCGCGAGCGGGTGCTCGACGCCGTCTCGGCCCTGGGGTACGTGCCCAGCGGCAGCGCGCGCGGACTCGCCGAGCGGCGCACGGGCGTGCTCGGCCTGTACTTCCCGGGATTCGATGCGGCCGAGGAGGCGCCGGCGCTCGATGTCCTCGCGAACATCGCGGGTGCGACGCCGCCGTTCACGATCGTCCGGGACGAGACGGATGCTGAGGGCGAGCATCCCTCGATGCTCTTCCTCGACGAGGTGCTCCGTGGCGCGGAGCTGGAGGCGTGGAAGCAGGGGTTCGTGCTGATGGTCGGCGTCGGACGGCACGACCCGGACCGGTCGACCGTGCGCGACATGGCCGGCCGTGTCGACGGACTCGTGGTGCTGGCTCGCAGCGTGCCGGACGAGGTGCTGGCGCGGCTGGCCCTGCGCATCCCGGTCGTCGTGCTCTCCGGTCCCCCGCGCGGGGACAGCTACGACCACGTGACCGTGAGCAACGCCGAGGCGATGGCCGAACTGACCCGACGAGTCCTGGATCACACCGGCGACACGCCGCCGGTGTTCCTCGCCGGGCCCGATGATTCGCCGGACGGCGCGGAGCGCTGGGAGGGGTTCTCCCACGCGATCTCCGAGGCCGGCATCCGCATCGATGACGTGATCGTGCTGCGCGGCGACTTCACGCGCGCGTCGGGCCGTCGCGCGGCGGAGCAGCTCATCTCGGGCGGCCTGCCGACGGCGTTGATGGCAGCCAACGACCAGATGGCGCTCGGAGCGCTCGACGCCTTCCGATCGGCCGGCATCGCGGTGCCGGAAGACCTGATCGTGACGGGTTTCGACGGTATCGAGGCCGCCGCGTTGTCGCGCCCGCGGCTGACCACGGTGCGTCAGCCGATGATCGAGCTCGGACGAGCGGCGGTGCAGGTGCTCGCGCGTCGCCTCGAGCGCCCCGATGCGGACCCGGTCGCGGTGCGCCTGCCCCTCGAGATCGTCGTGCGGGAGAGCTCGCTGCGACCTTCCTGACCGCGCAACGGAAGGTCGCACACACGATCTCCGATCCGAGTCAAGGGGTTGCCGACCCGAAATGTATGCGCTTACAATCGTCCCATGGTGACGAAGTTGTCGAAGACGGACAGAGTGTCGGTGAAGCACGTGTTCCGACGTTGGCGGAGAGCGGCCGTCGTCGCGCTCGCCGGCGCAGCGGTCGTGCTGAGCGGATGCAGCATCCAGATCACGTCGCAGCCGGATCCCTCGATCGGCGCCGACACGATGCTGATCAACGCCGACAAGGGGAATCCGTTCTTCACCCAGAACTTCAACCCCTACCTCACCAACACGCGCACCGCCTCACGGTGGATCTACGAGCCGCTGATCCTGATGAACAACCTCGACGGTTCGCTGAATCCCTGGCTGGCCACCGAATGGGAGCAGCCCGACGCCCGCACCATCGTGATGACGCTCCGCGATGACGTCACCTGGAGCGATGGCGAGGCGTTCACCGCCGACGACGTGGCCTTCACCTTCCAGATGCTCAAGGACAACCCGCCGCTCGACATCAAGGGCGCATGGCAGCACCTCGAGAGCGTCGAGACCGACGGGAACACCGTCATCCTGCACCTGCAGGGCGACGATGCCCCGGCGCTGACGATCCTGGGACAGACCATGATCGTGCCGGAGCACCTCTGGAAGGACGTGAAGGACCCGGGCACGTACCGGAACGAGAACCCGGTCGGCACGGGGCCGTTCGTGCTCGGCAACTACAACGACCAGCAGTACTCGGTGGACAAGAACCCCGACTACTGGCAGGCCGACAAGATCGAGATCGAGCACATCATCCTGCCGTCGACCAACTCGCAGCTCGACACGGTCAGCCGCGGCTATGACTGGTCGTACTCCTTCATCTCCGACGTCGAGGGAACCTGGGGCGCAGCCAGCGAGCACAACCAGTGGTGGTTCCCGCCGGGCGGCGTGATCGCTCTGATGCCGAACCTCGAGGTCGCTCCGTTCGACGATGTGAATGTGCGCCGCGGCATCGCGCTCTCGCTCGACCGCGAGGAGATCGCCGAGACCGCTTCCGAGGGGTACATGGAGCCCGCCGGCCAGACCGGCCTCATCCTCCCCAATCAGGAGGAGTACCTCGACCCCGACATCCCCGACCAGGGCATGATCACGCAGGACAAGGATGCCGCCCTCGCGGCCTTCGCAGAGGCGGGTTACACGCTCGACGGCGACCGCCTCGTCGGCCCGGATGGCGAGCAGCTCGAGTTCGCGCTCACCACGGCCAACGGGTTCACCGACTGGACCCGTGCGGCGCAGACCGTGCAGCGTCAGCTGGCCGACGTCGGCGTGAAGGTCACGCTGAAGCTCCCGCAGCCCGCCGGGTATCAGAGCGCGATCAGCAACGGCGACTTCGAGATGGCGATCGGCGGCATGGGCGGCGGCGACGTCTACCAGGCCTACAACAACCTGCTGTCGAGCCAGTTCTACGTGCCCTCCGGCGAGGCGACCTCGAACAACTTCCAGCGGTTCCAGTCCGAGGAGGCCGATGCGCTGTTGGCGGAGTACCGCGGCACCGTCGATCCCGCCCGACAGACCGAGATCGTGCAGGAGCTGCAGGGCATCGTCTACGACCAGATGCCCGTGATCGGGCTGTACTACGGCGGTATCTGGGGCCTGTTCAGCGACGCCAAGTTCACCGGCTGGCCCTCGGCCGAGGACCCGTACATGATCCCGCAGAACTACGACAATGCGCCGCTGATGATCTTCACGCGGCTCGAGCGAGTGAAGGGTGACGACCAGTGAAGTACGTCCTCCAGAAGGTCGGGCTGTTCGTCCTCACGCTGTGGGCTGCGATCACGCTGAACTTCTTCCTCCCGCGGCTCATGCCCGGATCCCCGGCGGATGCGGCCATCGCCAAGCTCTCGCAGAACGGGCCGGTGTCCGATGCGACCCGCGCGGCCATCGAAGCCCAGCTCGGCGTTCCGACCGGATCGATGTGGGACCAGTACGTGGCCTACCTCGGCCAGGTCGCCCGGCTCGACTTCGGCGTCTCGTACACGTTCTACCCGCAGTCGGTGTCGAGCATGGTCTCGACCGCCCTGCCGTACACGATCGGCCTGGTGGGCATCGTCACCATCCTCGCCTTCGTGATCGGCACGCTGATCGGCGTCGCCGCGGCCTGGCGCCGCGGCACCTGGCTCGACAGCCTGCCGACGCTGACCGGCTCCTTCCTCAGCACCTTCCCGTACTTCTGGACGGCGCTGCTGCTGCTGTTCTTCTTCGGCTACGTGCTGCACTGGTTCCCGACGACGGGCGCCTACGCCGCGACGACGACACCCGGGTTCACCGGGGACTTCCTCGCCGACCTCGCCCAGCACGCCGTGCTGCCGGCGCTGACGATCCTGCTCACCTCCCTCGGCGGCTGGATCATCGGCATGCGCAACGCCATGATCAACACCCTCGGCGAGGACTACATCACCTTCGCGGAGGCGAACGGCCTGCACGGCCGCACGATCGCCCTCCGCTACGCCGCACGCAACGCGATCCTGCCGAACCTCACCGGCTTCGGGCTCACGCTCGGCGGCGTGGTCGGCGGATCGATCCTCGTGGAGCAGGTGTTCGGCTACCCCGGCATCGGATACCTGCTCTTCAACGCCGTGATCGGGCAGGACTACCCGCTCATGCAGGCGCTCTTCCTGATGATCACCGTGAGCGTGCTCATCGCCAACTTCCTCGTAGACATCCTCTACGGGGTACTCGACCCGAGGACCCGCCGATGACCTCCACGATGAACGTCAAGATCCCGGCCGACCGCATCGCCGCGCCCAGCCCGTGGCGCGCCTTCGGGCGCATGGTCGGCACCCTCTGGTCCAACGGCAAGGCGCGGCTGGGCCTGTGCATCCTCGCCTTCTTCGTGCTGGTGGCGGTCTTCGCCCCGCTCCTCGCGCCGTACGGAGCGAAGGACAACAGCTTCGAACGCAACCTCGACTCCTCCTGGGAGCACTGGCTCGGCACCACAGCCGCCGGGGAGGACGTCCTCAGCCAGCTCATCTTCGGCGCGCAGGTCAGCCTGCTCGTCGGCTTCGCCGCCGGCATCCTGTCGACGATCGTGGCCATCCTGATCGGATTGAGCTGGGGATACATGCGCGGCTTCGGCGGAGAGGTCGTCGGCTTCATCGTCAACCTCTTCCTCGTCATACCCGGGCTGCCGCTGATGATCGTGATCGCCGCGTACCTGCAGAACGGCGGCATCCTGATGATCATCGCCGTCATCGTGGTCACCGGATGGGCGTGGGGCGCGCGCGTCCTCCGCAGCCAGACGCAGTCCCTGCGCGGCAACGACTTCGTCACCTCGGCGCAGTTCTCCGGCGACAGCAGGGCGCGGATCATCTTCCGCGAGATCCTGCCGAACATGACCTCGATCATCGCGGGCACGCTCTTCGGGGCGGCGACGGCCGCGATCCTCGCCGAAGCGGGGCTCGAGTTCCTCGGGCTCGGCGACTCCAGCATCGTCAGCTGGGGCACGATGCTCTACTGGGCGCAGAACTCCAACTCGCTGCTCACCGGGCAGTGGCTGCTGCTGTTCGCCCCCGGTCTCTGCATCGCCCTCCTGGCGCTGAGCCTCACACTCATCAACTTCGGCGTGGACGGCATATCCAACCCGCGCCTGCGAGAGGGGAAGGGACGATGACCGTCTCCGCACCGATGCCCGCCGAACAGAGCGAGATCCTGCTCGACGTGCAGAACCTGTCGGTCGAGTACGCCTCGCCCGGCACCACCCCGGTCACGGCCGTCCATGACGTGTCCTTCTCCCTCCGTCGCGGCGAGTTCGTCGGCCTGGTCGGCGAGTCGGGCTCCGGCAAGTCGACGCTCGGCTTCGCGCTGACCCGTCTGCAGAAGCCGCCCGCACGGATCAGCGGCGGACGCATCCTGTTCGGGGACCGCGACATCCGCGAGCTCGACACCGAGGAGCTGCGCCGGCAGCGTCAGGGCGGCTTCGCCATGGTGCTGCAGTCCGGCATGAACGCGCTCAACCCGGTGCGGACCGTCGGCGCGCACTTCCAGGACATCTTCGCCGCCCATGGACACGTGCCTCGCGAGTCCCGCGACGCTCGCGCCCGTGAGCTCATCGGCAAGGTCGGTCTCGACGCCGAGGTGCTGAAGCGCTACCCGGGCGAGCTCTCCGGCGGCATGCGGCAGCGCGCGTCGATCGCGCTCGCGTTGTCGCTCGAACCCCAGCTCATGGTGTTCGACGAGCCGACCACCGCGCTCGACGTGCTGGTGCAGCACGCGGTGATGGACACCATCAAGGAGCTGCAGCACGCCGAGCGCTTCACCGCCATCCTCATCAGCCACGATCTCGGCATCGTGCTCGAGGCCACGGATCGGGTGATGGTCATGCACGAGGGGCGGATCGTCGAGGACGCGTCGAGCCGGAAGATCCTCGAGGATCCGAGTGACGAGTACACCCGGATGCTGCTGAGCCATTACGCCGATCCGCGCGCGAAGACCATCTCGATCCCGGGCTTCGTCGACCTCGGCACCCGGCGCCGGGAGGGACGCTCGCGCACCGATGTCACCGAGACCGTGCCGACGGTGTCGGAGCGCGACTCCCGACGCGCGGATGCCGCGATCGTCGTCGAGGGCGTGTCGAAGCGCTACCCGGCGCCGCGCCGCGGCCAGGAGGCCGTCACCGCCGTCGACGACGTGTCGTTCCGGCTGGAGCCGGGCGAGGCGCTCGCCCTCGTCGGAGCATCCGGATCGGGGAAGTCGACCATCGCCAAGCTGATCACCGGCGTCGAGAAGCCCAGCTCCGGCACCGTGCGCTTCGGCGACACGGATGTCGCGACGCTCAAGCGCCGAGGGCTCCGCGACCTGCGCAAGGACGTGCAGATGGTGTTCCAGGATCCGTATGCGGCGCTGAACCCGCTGCACACGGTGGAGTACGCGCTCACGCGGCCGGTCATGAACTACACGAAGCTCCGAGGGCAGGAGGCCAGGGCGCGCGTCCTGGAGCTGCTGGAGACCGTGGGCCTCGCACCCGTGGAGCAGTTCGCGGCGAAGCTGCCGCATCAGCTTTCCGGAGGGCAGCGGCAGCGCGTCGTGATCGCCAGGGCGCTCGCGAGCGATCCGCAGGTGCTGATCGCCGACGAGCCCGTCTCGATGCTCGACGTCTCGCTGCGCGCCGGCGTGCTGGCGCTCCTCGAGGATCTGCGTGAGCGCTGGGGCATCAGCATGCTCTACATCACGCACGACCTGCTGAGCGCGCGCCTCGTGACCGAGAACATCCTGGTGCTGAACAGCGGACGTGTCGTCGAACGCGGCGAGACGTCGGAGGTGCTGCAGCATCCGGAGGATCCGTACACGGTCCAGCTGCTGGATGCCGTGCCCAATCCTGCCCGCGCGGCGCGCTGAATCCTGCGCGATCGCGAACGTACGACCGAAAGGAGCACTCGTGCTCACATTCCCTGACGGCTTTCTCTGGGGAGCTGCGACCGCAGCCCATCAGGTGGAGGGGAACAACACGACCAGCAACTGGTGGGCCATGGAGCATGCGCCAGGGTCTCCCATGGTGGAGCCGTCGGGCGACGCGGCCGACCACTTCCACCGGTATCCGGAGGACATGCGTCTGCTGGCGGATGCCGGACTGAACTCCTACCGCTTCTCGGTGGAGTGGGCGCGGATCGAGCCGGAACGCGGCTTCGTCTCGCGCGCGATGCTCGACCACTACCGCCGCATGATCGACACCGCGCGGGAGAACGGGCTCGACCCCACGGTCACACTGATGCACTTCACGGTGCCGCAGTGGTTCCAGAAGGACGGCTTCTGGCGGGCGGATGACGCGGTCGACCTGTTCTCGCGCTACGTCGAGACCGTGCTGCCGATCCTCGACGGCGTGACCTACGTCTGCACGATCAACGAACCGAACATCGCCGCGATGCTCGCCGGGGGAGAGGATGCGGCGAACCTGGTGGCCTACGGCCTCCCGAACCCCGACCTCGCGGTCGCGGACACGCTCCTCGATGCCCACCACCGGGCATCCGAGATCGTGCACAGCGTCTCGGGCGCGCAGGCCGGCTGGACCATCGCGACCCAGGCCTTCCATTCCACGGGCGAGCCGGGCGCCGACGAGATGGTGTCCACCTACGGCGATCCGCGCGACCACTGGTACCTCGACCAGTCCGCCGGTGACGACTTCGTCGGAGTGCAGGCGTACACCCGCACCTTCATCGGCCCGGAGGGCCCGCGGCCGGTCGCCGACGACGTGGAGACCACGCTCACGGGCTGGGAGTTCTTCCCCGAGGCTCTCGAGCTGGGCGTGCGCAGCGCGTGGGAGCGCAGCGGCGGCGTGCCCATCCTGGTGACCGAGAACGGCATCGCCACCGCCGATGACACCCGGCGCATCGCCTACACGCAGGGCGCCCTTGAGGGTCTGCACCGGGCGATCTCGGACGGCATCGACGTGCGCGCCTACCAGCACTGGAGCGCGCTGGACAACTACGAGTGGGCGAGCGGATTCGCGCCGACGTTCGGGCTGATCGGCTTCGATCGCGAGACGTTCGTGCGCTCGCCGAAGCCCTCACTCGCATGGCTGGGAGAAGTCGCGAGGCGCAACGGCCTCTGACCACAGCAGCCGGGGTTACGCTCGGGTCATGACGCATGCGATGCGCGAGACGCGCGCCGGCGACCGGCTGCGATCGGCGGCGGCCGGTCTCAGTGCCGCGGTCGTCGGCGTCGGCGTCGCGGAACTCGTCGCGGCGATCGTCGAGCCCGCCGCGAGCCCCTTCGCCGTGATCGGGGGCGGGCTGATCGATCTCGCACCGGCCTGGGCGAAGGACACGGCCATCGCGCTGTTCGGCACCGGCGACAAGATCGCGCTGATCACGGGCATCGCCCTGGTTCTCGCGGTCGTCGCCGCCGGTGCCGGGATCCTGGAGCTGCGTCGGTCGGGTCTCGGCGCGACGATCCTGGGCGGCCTCGGGGCCCTCGCCGTCGTCGCCGCGATGATCCGTCCCGGCGCGGGGCCGTTCGCGTGGCTGCCCGGCATCGTCGCGGGCGTCGTGGCGGTGATCGCGTTGCGTCTGCTCATCCGCCGGCTGCGACCGATCGCCGGGCTCCGTCCTGACGGCGTGGATCGCCGGCGATTCCTGGTCTGGACCGCGGGTGCGGCCGCCGTCGGCGTCGCGACCCTCATCGTGGGCAACGTCGCGCGCGGCGCGACCCGCTCGATCGACGCGGTCCGGTCGGCGCTGCAGCTGCCGAAAGCGGCCAGTGCGGCGCCGACCGTCCCGGCGGGTGCGGAACTGGACATCCCGGGTCTCGCTCCCGTCGTGACTCCGAACACGGAGTTCTACCGCATCGACACGGCCCTGATCGTCCCGCGGATCGACCCCGCCGACTGGTCGCTGCGCATCCACGGCATGGTCGATCGCGAGGTCGTGATCTCCTGGGATGAACTGCTCGCCCTGCCGATGCAGGAGGCCGACGTCACGCTCGCGTGCGTCTCGAACACCGTCGGCGGCGACCTGATCGGGAATGCGCGTTGGCTCGGTCACCCGGTGCGCGAGCTACTCGCGCGCGCCGGCGTCTCGGCGGACGCCGACATGGTGCTGTCGACATCGGCCGACGGCTTCACGGCATCCACTCCTCTCGAGGCGCTCACCGACGATCGGGACGCGATGTTCGCGATCGGGATGAACGGCGAACCGCTGCCGATGGAGCACGGGTTCCCGGTGCGGATGGTCGTCCCGGGTCTCTACGGTTACGTGTCGGCGACGAAGTGGGTCACGCAGCTCGAGGTCACGCGCTTCGATCGAGCGACGGCCTACTGGACCACGCGCGGATGGTCGGACCACGGCCCGATCAAGCTGCAGTCGCGCATTGACGTGCCGCGGGGCGGCGGCAGCGTGGAGCCGGGGGAGGCGGTCATCGCCGGCATGGCCTGGCAGCAGCACGTCGGCGTCGACGGCGTCGAGGTCCGCATCGACGGCGGCGACTGGCAGCGCGCCGAACTCGCCGATGCGATCTCGACCGATACCTGGGTGCAGTGGCGGCTTCCGTGGACCGCGCAGAGCGGACGGCACACGCTGGAATGCCGTGCGATCGGCGCCGACGGGAAGACCCAGACGGACCAGCAGGCGGCCCCGGCGCCCGACGGCGCTCAGGGCTGGCATCGGGTCGAGGTCTCGGTCGCCTGAGCGGCGTAACCACCGGCTCTGCGGCACCTAGAATTGTCCCCATGCCCGCAGGCGAATCGTTCTACATCACCACGCCCATCTACTACCCCTCCGATGTGCCTCACATCGGTCACGGGTACACGTCGGTGGCGGTCGACACTCTCGCGCGGTGGCACCGCCAGGCGGGGGATGACACCTGGATGCTGACCGGCACGGACGAGCACGGCCAGAAGATGCTGCGGGCCGCTGCGGCCAACAACGTGACGCCGCAGGAATGGGTCGACAAGCTCGTCAGCGAGGCGTGGTTCCCGCTGCTGGAGACGCTCGACGTCGCCAACGACGACTTCATCCGCACCACGCAGGAGCGCCACGAGACGAACGTGCAGACGTTCTTCCAGCGTCTCTACGACCGCGGCTACATCTACGCGGGCGAGTACGAAGCGCTCTACTGCGTGGGCTGTGAGGAGTTCAAGCCCGAGTCCGAGATCGTCGACGGCACCGGTCCCTTCGAGGGACTGAAGGTCTGCGCGATCCACTCGAAGCCGCTCGAGCTGCTGCAGGAGAAGAACTACTTCTTCAGGCTCAGCGAGTTCCAGGACCGCCTGCTCGAGCTGTACCGGACGCAGCCCGACTTCGTGCGCCCCGATTCGGCGCGCAACGAGGTCGTGTCGTTCGTGAGCCAGGGTCTGAAGGATCTGTCGATCTCGCGCTCCACGTTCGACTGGGGCATTCCGCTGCCGTGGGACGAGTCGCACGTCATCTACGTGTGGGTGGACGCGCTCCTGAACTACGCCACGGCCGTCGGATACGGCGCCGACGAGGAGACGTTCGCGCGCCGCTGGCCCGCCTACCACGTGGTGGGCAAGGACATCCTGCGCTTCCACGCCGTCATCTGGCCCGCGCTGCTGATGGCCGCCGGACTCGAGGTGCCGAAGGGCGTGTTCGCACACGGCTGGCTGCTCGTCGGCGGCGAGAAGATGTCGAAGTCGAAGCTCACCGGCATCGCGCCGACCGAGATCACCGACGTCTTCGGCTCCGACGCGTACCGCTACTACTTCCTGTCGGCGATCGCCTTCGGGCAGGACGGATCCTTCTCCTGGGAGGACCTGTCGGCGCGCTACCAGTCCGAGCTCGCGAACGGCTTCGGCAACCTCGCCTCGCGCACCACGGCGATGATCGAGAAGTACTTCGAGGGCATCGTGCCGCCGCCTGCCGACTACACCGAGCAGGACCTCGCGATCCAGAAGATCGTGGCGGATGCCGCGTCGAAGGCGGATGCCGCCGTCACGCAGTTCCGCATCGACGAGGCGATCTCGTCGATCTGGACCATCGTCGACGCGCTCAACGGCTACATCACCGAGAACGAGCCGTGGGCTCTCGCCCGCGACGAGGACCAGCGCGGCCGCCTCGGCACCGTGCTGTACACCTGCGCCGAGGGCCTGCGGGCGCTCGCCGTGCTGCTCTCGCCGGTGATGCCGCAGTCGACCGAGAAGCTCTGGCACGCGCTCGGCGCCGGCGAGACCCTCGGTCGTCTGCAGGATCAGCCGATCCGCGAGGCCGGAGCCTGGGGCGCGCTGCAGCCGGGCACGAGCGTCAACGGACTCGCCCCGCTGTTCCCGCGGGTGGAGTCCACCGCCTGAGCGATGGTCTGAATCACATGGCCGAGACCTACGTGCGCGAGCGCTCGGGAGACGGGCGCAAGGACCTGAAGTACCCGCCCGCTCCCGAGCCGCTCACCGTACCCGTGTACGACAACCACGCGCATCTCGAGATCCTCGACGGCGACCCTTCGACAGGCTCAGGGGCCCAGGGGCTGAGCCTGACCGAGCAGCTCGACAGGGCGCAGGCGGTCGGCACCACCGGCGTCGTGCAGGCGTCGGGCGACATCGAGTCGTCACGGTGGGCAGTGGAGGCGGCGGCATCCGATCCTCGCGTGCTGGCGGCCGTCGCGATCCACCCGAACGACGCGCCGACCTATGCGGAGGAAGGCCGTCTCGACGAGGCGATCGCGGTGATCGACGAGCTCGCGGCGCACCCGCGCACGCGCGCGATCGGCGAGACCGGTCTCGACTTCTTACGCACGGAGCCGGAGCGTCAGGGGGCGCAGCACGAGTCCTTCGAGGCGCACATCGCGCTCGCGAAGAAGCACGGCATCGCGATGCAGATCCACGACCGCGAGGCACACGACGCGGTACTCGAGACTCTCGGCCGTGTCGGCGCCCCGGAGCGCACCGTCTTCCACTGCTTCTCCGGTGACGAGGCGATGGCGAAGATCTGCGCGGATGCCGGCTACCACCTGTCGTTCGCCGGCAACGTCACGTTCAAGAACGCCCAGAACCTGCGCGACGCGCTGAAGGTCACCCCGCTCGATCGCCTCCTCGTCGAGACCGACGCCCCCTTCCTCACGCCGGTGCCGCTGCGCGGACGTCCGAACGCCCCGTACCTCGTGCCGATCACCGTGCGCTTCATGGCCGCCGAGCTCGGGATCGACGTCGACGAGCTCTCCCGGCAGCTCGCCGCCAACACGCTCCGCGTCTACGGCTCCTTCGACTGAGTCGCGCTCACGATGTGCGAGATCGGCTTCCAGACGAACAGCAGGGTCAGGGCCGCGCCGCCGAAGGCGAACCACCAGGGCCCCGTGAGCCCCCAGATCTCAGCGATCACGCCGCCGAGCGCCTGACCGATCACCATGCCGCCGAAGACTCCGACCATGTTCACGGAGGCGACCCGGCCCTGGAGCTCCGCCGGGACGAGACGCTGGCGCACGGTGGTCGAGATCGTCCCCCAGACGAATGCGTACGCTCCGAAGACGAACATGATCACGAGCGCCACCCACCCGGTGCTCGTCAGCGCGAACGCGAGGTGCATCAGCACCTCGAGCGACAGCACCACGCGCATCAGCGTCGCGAACGACACGTGCCGCTCCAACCATCCGAAGCACGCCGTGGCCAGCAGCCCGCCGATCGCGGAGGCGGTCGTGAGCGCACCGAACCCGACGGCGCCCATGTGCAGGTGCTCGGTCGCATAGAGCACCAGGACGCCCCAGGGGGCTGCCCACGTGACGTTGAACACGAGGATGATCAGCACCAGCATCCGCACCGGCGGGTTCCGCCACAGCCAGCGCAGGCCCTCGGCGATGTCGGTGTGGACGGGCGGGTGCGCACCGGTCTCGCGCGGCGGCACCGGCGTCTTCGCCATGCGGGAGATCAGCACGACCGCGAGCGCGACGCAGATGATCTCGAGGAGGAAGGGCCAGGCCGTGCCCGCGGCGAAGAGGAACGCGCCGAGCGGCGGACCGGCGAACTGGTTCGCCACCAGGTAGCCCGCCTGCAGCCGAGCGTTCCCGAGTCCGAGGTCTGCCGGCTCCACGAGCATCGGCAGCAGGGTGCTTCCCGCCGTGTCGACGAACACCTCGGCCGTGCCGTAGAGGAACGCGACCGCGAGCACGATCCAGATGTTCGCTGTGCCGGTGACGAGGAAGGCGCAGAGGCCGGTGAGGACGACGGCCCGGGCGCCGTTCGCGAACATCACCAGTCGGCGGCGATCGAAGCGGTCGGCGATGGCGCCCGCGTGCAGACCGAAGAGCAGCCAGGGGAGGAACTGCAGGATCGCACCGGCCGCGACCAGGATCGGCGACGACGTCATCGACGCGATCAGCAGCGGTGCGGCTGCGAGGGCCACGCCGTCGCCGATGTTGCTCGTCCACGAGGACGCGAGCAGCCAGCGGAAATCGCGGCCCATGCGGCGAGGCGCGACGAGGTCGCCGAGGGAGGGCATCCCGAAAGACTACTGAGGGTGAGGGACAATGGAGGGATGACCATCACGCTGCTCGGCGCCACCGAGATCCGCCGCCTTGCCGCAGAGCTCGACGTGACCCCGACGAAGAAGCTCGGACAGAACTTCGTCGTCGACGCCAACACGGTCCGCAAGATCGTGCAGGCCGCTCGCGTGCAGCCGGGGGAGCGGGTCGTCGAGGTCGGGCCGGGACTCGGCTCGCTCACCCTCGCGATCCTCGAGACCGGGGCATCCGTGACCGCGGTCGAGATCGATCACCGTCTGGCGGCGCGGCTGGCGCAGACGGCCGCCGAGCACGGCGTCGAACCGGACCGGCTCACGGTCGTCGACGCCGATGCCCTCCGCATCACAGAGCTGCACGGCGAGCCCACCGTGCTCGTCGCCAACCTGCCGTACAACGTCTCCGTCCCCGTGCTCCTGCACTTCCTCGAGCACTTCGACTACCTGAAGCGCGGCGTGGTCATGGTGCAGTCCGAGGTGGCCGAACGGCTCGCCGCCAAGCCGGGGTCGAAGATCTACGGCACGCCGAGCGTCAAAGCCGCCTGGTACGGCGAGTGGCGGCTGTCCGGCACCGTGTCGCGCCAGGTGTTCTGGCCGGTGCCGAACGTCGACAGCCTGCTGGTCGGATTCGACCGTTCGGAGGGGGAGCGCGGGAGCGAGGACGAGCGCCGCCGCACCTTCCAGATCGTGGATGCCGCCTTCAATCAGCGCCGCAAGATGCTCCGCCAGGCACTGTCCGGAATCTTCGGCAGCTCTGCCGCGGCATCCGAGGTCCTGGTCGCCGCCGGCGTCGCGCCGACGGCACGCGGGGAGGACCTCACGGTGGACGACTATCAGCGCATCGCGCAACATGCCGCATCGATGAACGCGGAGAGCGTCAGGGACTAATCTGGCACGGTGACCGACTCCCCGCGCTTCTCTCCCGACGTCCCCGAACTGCACCGTCCGTACGCGGCCTCCGAGAGTCGCTACCAGCAGTTCGCCTACCGCCAGGTCGGCACGTCCGGTCTGTACCTGCCGCCGATCTCGCTCGGCCTGTGGTGGAACTTCGGCGACAACATCCCGCTCGACGACCAGCGTGCGCTGCTGCGCCACGCGTTCGATCGGGGCATCACGCACTTCGACCTGGCGAACAACTACGGTCCGCCGTACGGCTCGGCCGAGAAGAACTTCGGCCGCATCTTCGCGGAGGACTTCCGCCCGTACCGCGACGAGCTGATCATCTCGTCGAAGGCCGGCTGGGACATGTGGCCGGGACCGTACGGGGATTTCGCGAGCCGCAAGTACATCCTCGCGAGCGCCGAGCAGTCCCTGACCCGCATGGGCCTGGACCACGTCGACATCTTCTACTCGCACCGGGCAGACCCCGTCACGCCGATCGCCGAGACCGTCGGCGCGCTCGACACGCTCGTGCGCCAGGGGAAGGCGCTCTACGTCGGCATCTCGTCGTACAGCGCCGAGCGCACCGCCGAGGCGGTCGCGGTCGCGCAGGAGCTCGGCACGCCCCTGGTCATCCACCAGCCGGCGTACTCGATCCTGAACCGCTGGGTCGAGGACGGCCTCACCGAGACCCTGGAGCAGTCCGGCCTCGGCGCGATCGCCTTCACTCCGCTGGCCCAGGGCCTGCTCACCGACAAGTACCTCGGCGACGGCACGGCGAAGCGCGCGCAGAACCGCGGCTCGCTCCCCGACGGCCCTCTCGGCGACGAGGCCGTGCAGACCCTGCGCGCGCTGAACGAGATCGCGAAGGGCCGCGGCCAGTCCCTCGCGCAGCTGGCCCTGCAGTGGACTCTGCGGAGCCCCGTCGTCGCCTCTGCGCTGATCGGCGCCTCCCGCCCCGAGCAGCTCGACGAGAACATCGCAGCGGTGAACGGTCCGACGCTCACCGACGAGGAGCTCGCCCGCATCGACGAGCTCTCCGGTTCCATCGACGTGGACCTCTGGGCGACCTCGACGGAGCTGTGACCCGATCATGAGCGTCGCCGCGACCGCCGGATCCGTGCATGTGCGCGCGCCGGGGAAGATCAACGTCTACCTCGGTGTCGGCGGGCGCCACGACGACGGCTACCACGCCCTCGCGACGGTGTTCCAGGCGGTCTCGCTCTACGAGGACGTGATCGCGCGGCACGCGGACGGCTTCTCGCTCACGGTGTCGGGCGTCGAGGACGTGGACTCCGTGCCCCTCGACGACAGGAATCTCGCGATGCGAGCGGCCAAGCTGCTCGCGACCGCAACGGAGTACACCGGCGGCGTGGCTCTCGAGATCCGCAAGAGCGTCCCCGTCGCCGGCGGCATGGGCGGGGGATCGGCGGATGCCGCGGCGGCCCTGGTCGCATGCGACGCGCTCTGGGGCACGGCACTCTCGCCGGCGCGGATGCACGACCTCGCCGCACGCCTGGGCGCCGATGTGCCGTTCGCGCTGCACGGCGGCACCGCGGTCGGCACCGGTCGTGGCGATCAGCTCAATCCCGCCCTCGCCCGCGGCCGCTTCGACTGGGTCCTGGTCACGAGCGAGCAGGGCCTCTCGACGCCGGTCGTCTACGAGCGCCTGGACATCCTGCGCGGCGAGGGGGGCGCCCTCGCCGACGATCCGCCGCTGTCGCTCGACGTGCCGATCCCCGTCCTGCAGGCGCTGCGGTCGGGCGATGCCGTGCAGCTCGCCGAAGGGCTGTTCAACGACCTCCAGGCTGCGGCCGTCTACGAGCGCCCCGACCTCGAGGACGTGATCCGCCGGGGCGTCGAGGCGGGCGCGCTGCAGGGACTCGTCTCCGGATCGGGCCCCACGATCGCGCTGCTGTGCCCCGACCCCGAGACCGCGCAGGACGTGCAGACGACGCTGCGCGGCGGGGGACTGGATCCCCTGCACGTGCACGGTCCCGTGGCGGGCGCGCGGATCCTGTGATCGGTAGCCGCAGCGGGTGCATAGCCTGTGATCACCACCACCACTGAAGGAGTGATCATGGGACTGTTCAAAGTCACCCGCAAGTCGCAGCAGGAGCGCCAGGAGGAAGGGCTCCAGATGGCCGACGACATCGCCGCGGGCCGCGGGTTCATGGGCAAGATGACCAAGGCGTTCCTGGGGAGCGAGTTCACCGAGGCGATGCAGCAGGCGACGTCGTCGATCCACCAGGCCGAGCACGTGGCGGCGCTGCGGGCGGCCGGCGTGCCCACGCAGTCTGCGACGGTGCTCGGCCTGCAGGACACCGGCCAGACGATCAACGACAACCCCCGCGTGGTGCTCACGCTGCAGCTGGGCGCACAGGCCGTCGCCGTGCAGGCGCTCATCTCGCGTCTGGAGATCCCTCGCGTCGGGGAAGCGGTCCTCGTGATGACCGATCCCCAGACCGCGGAACTGCTCTACGCGGGCCTCGCTCCGCGCGCCTGAGGCGGCTCAGCGCGCGCCGGGGGCGAGCAGCCGGAGCTGCACCATGGCCGAGAACCGTGCATCCGGATCGGTGAGGTCCAGCCCGCTGATCTCCGCGAGCCGACGCAGCCGGTAGCGGAACGTGTTCGGGTGGGTGTAGACCCGCGCGGCGGCGACGGTGACATCGCCGAAGGCGTCGAGCCACGCGGCCAGCGTCTCGACGAGGTGCGTGCCCCGCTCCCGATCGTTCTCGATCAGCAGCGCCACCGGGCCGGTCGGCTGGTCTCCGCGCGTGCGGACGAGATCGCCGAGCTCCACCAGGAGGGCTTCCATCTGCACGGCGGAGAAAAGGGCGACGGCATCCCTTCCGGTCGACTTCTGCAGCACGCGCAGGGCGCGGTCGGCGTTGACGCGGGACAGCGGGATGCTCGACGTGTCCTCGGCCAGAGTGCCGACGCCGACGCGGATGTCGGCGGCAGCGCCGAGGCGGCCGAGGAAGTCGGTGGCGACGGAGGCGGCGCGGAGGTCCGTGTCGGTCTGGTCGGGGCGGACGCCGACGACCGCGTAGACGACGTTGCCGATCACGGCGACGGCGGAACGCAGGTAGACGGCACCGAGATGCACGGCGAACGCGTCGGCGATGCGGTGCCGCTCGGCGGTCGTCCTGGCGTCGGGCGCCAGCTCGTCGCTCTGCTCGTCAGCGGCGGACAGCGCCATCACGACGCAGCGATGATCGTTCAGGCGCAGTCGGGCGGCGGCGTCGACGGCGCCGACACCGCCCTCGAGGATCGTCGAGAGCAGATCGGCGCGGAGTCGCCGTTCGACATCGGCGCCGGCCCGGAGACGCAGCATGTGCAGCGCCACGAGGCCGGCGGAATCCTTGAGAGCGCGGACGCGGTCGCTGGAGAGCGGAGTCTGCACGGCGGCCCAGATTGAGCCGAGGATCTCATCGCCGGCGCGCACGGCCAGGGCCACCCGGGGGAACGAGGGTGTCCCGACCGTCGTGCCGACGGGGTCGACGTCTATCGGGTCCTCACTGCGGTACAGCTCCTGGAAGACGCCGCGCTCCTCGAGCTGGCGCGTGAACCTCTCGGGAACCTGGCGGCCCAGCACCGTCTCGATGCGCGCGGGATCCGCCTCGTCCTGCCGGCCCGAGAACGCGACCACACGGGAGTTGCGGTCCTCGATCGTCACCGGCGCGTTCAGCAGGGTCGCGATCGCGTTCGCGGGGCGCCGGCTGCGGCCGCGAGGCGGGCGACATCCAGATACTCGACGAAGCCCGGCCCGACGATCAGTCCCTCGACGTCGATCACGGCGGCATCCGCCGGTGCGACGAGGTCGGTGCCGACCGCCGCCACCCGCCCGTCCGAGATCAGCAGGTCGGCGATCCGATCGGTGTCGGTGCCAGGGTCGATGACGCGTCCGCCGCGCAACAGAGTATCCACACGATCACCGTTCCACGCCGGAGCGAATCCATCCGGTGCGCGCACACGAAACCCGCCCGCGATTCCGGTGCGATCCGACAACGCACGGACGGGCTTCGACGATCGGCGGCGGTCCCTCGCGACCGGCAGAGATGCACTCCGCCGGTTCGACAGACATAATGAGGTGACGATGTGACCGTGCACATGCAAGGAGGCCTGCGATGTCCACCGCCTCCGAGCGTGCCCGGATGCCGAGCATCCGCGACGTCGCGCGTCTGGCGGGTGTCTCGCACCAGACCGTCTCCCGGGTGCTGAACGATCACCCGAGCATCCGCCCGGAGACGAAGGCCAAGGTCCTCGACGCGATCTCCGTGCTCGACTACCGCCCCAACCTCGCGGCGCGCGCGCTCGTGACCAGCAAGTCGAACATGCTGGGAGTCCTCTCCGCGACCATCGGGGAGTTCGGTCCGACCTCGTCGATCGCGAGCATCGAGGATGCCGCGCGCGAGGAGGGCTACTCCGTCTCGACGCTGAATCTCGCGGACACGACGCCCGAGGCGATCGGCACCGCGGTGCGCCAGCTGGCGCGTGAGCAGGTCGACGGGATCGTCGTCCTGGCCCCGCAGGTGCGTGTCTTCCATGTCCTGCGCGGGATGTCGTCGGACATCCCCTTCGTCAATCTGCAGACGGCATCCGGCTCCGATGGCGTGAGCCTCTCCGCGGATCAGGTGGCGGGTGCGCGCGCTGCGACGGAGCACCTGATCGCCCTCGGCCACAGCGACATCCTGCACCTGGCTGGTCCGCAGGACTGGATCGAGGCGGAGTCGCGCATGCGCGGATACCTCGACGGGCTGCGGGAGGCCGATCTGCCCACGTTCCCGCCGATCCGGGGCGACTGGACGGCGGACTTCGGCTACTTCGCGGGGCAGGAGCTGTCACGTCGCCGCGACTTCACAGCCGTGTTCGCCGCCAACGACCTGATGGCGATCGGCCTCATGCACGGATTCCGCGACGCCGGGGTCCGCGTTCCGCACGATGTCAGCGTGATCGGCTTCGACGACATCCCTGTCGCGGCGCACGTCGCGCCCACGCTCAGCACGGTGCATCAGGACTTCCCCGAGCTCGGGCGCAGGGCCGTCCGGATCCTCCTGGCGCAGATCCGCGGCGAGCAGGTGCCGGAGTTCGGCCCGCTGAAGACGCTGCTGCGGGCCCGCGAGTCGGCCGCATCACGGTAACGACACGAAATCTGCGCGCGGACTTGACAGCGGTCCCTCGTGCGGGGACGATGTAATCCAATGTGAACGGTCACATCGAAGGTGACCGCACGTCTGCAAGGAAAAGATACGTGAGCACCACAGCAACGTTGCCGACAGTGTCAGGCCCCATCCTCGAGATGCGCAGCATCACGAAGGAGTTCCCGGGGGTCAAGGCACTCGCCGACGTATCCATCACCGTTCGCGCCGCCGAGATCCACGCGATCTGCGGCGAGAACGGCGCCGGGAAGTCCACCCTCATGAAGGTGCTGTCGGGTGTCTACCCCTACGGCACGTACGAGGGCGAGATCCTGCTCTACGGCGAGGAGCAGCGCTTCAAGGACATCGTCGCGAGCGAGCAGGCCGGCATCGCGATCATCCACCAGGAGCTCGCGCTGATCCCGGAGCTCTCGATCACCGAGAACATCTTCCTCGGCAACGAGATCAAGCGTTTCGGCCGCATCGACTGGCAGGCGCAGAAGCAGCGGGCCGTCGAGCTGCTCGCCCGCGTCGGACTGCGCGAAGACCCCGATGTGCAGATCAAGACGCTCGGCGTCGGCAAGCAGCAGCTCATCGAGATCGCGAAGGCCCTGAACAAGGACGTCAAGCTCCTCATCCTCGACGAGCCCACCGCGGCGCTCAACGAGTCCGACTCGCAGCACCTGCTCGACCTGATCCTGGGCCTGAAGGCCAAGGGCATCGCGTCGATCATGATCAGCCACAAGCTCAACGAGATCGAGCAGATCGCCGACGAGATCACGATCATCCGCGACGGCCGCACGGTCGAGACGCTCGACATCTCCCGTGGCGAGATCAACGAGGACCGCATCATCCGCGGGATGGTCGGCCGGTCGCTGGAGAGCCGCTACCCCGACCGCACGCCCGACATCGGCGAGGTGTTCTTCGAGGTGAAGGACTGGTGGGTGCGGCACCCGACCGTCGCCGAGCGCATGGTCGTCAAGGGCTCGAACCTCAACGTCCGTCGCGGCGAGGTCGTCGGCATCGCCGGACTGATGGGCGCAGGGCGCACCGAGTTCGCCATGAGCATCTTCGGCCGCTCCTACGGCACGTTCCTCTCCGGAACCATGATCAAGGACGGGCAGGAGGTGGACCTGCCCGACGTCGCCACCGCGATCAAGCACGGTCTCGCCTACGTGAGCGAGGATCGCAAGTCGCTGGGGCTCAACCTCCTCGACACGATCAAGCGCTCGGTCGTCGCTGCCAAGCTCTCGAAGATCTCCCGCAACGGCGTCGTCGACGCGCGCCAGGAGTTCTCGATCGCCGACGACTACCGCAAGGCGCTGCGGATCAAGACGCCTTCGGTCGAGGAGGGGGTCGGAAAGCTCTCCGGCGGAAACCAGCAGAAGGTCGTGCTGGCGAAGTGGATGTTCACCGATCCCGACCTGCTGATCCTCGACGAACCCACCCGCGGCATCGACGTCGGGGCGAAGTACGAGATCTACGCGATCATCAACCAGCTCGCGGCGCAGGGCAAGGGCGTCATCGTCATCTCCAGCGAGCTGCCGGAGCTCCTGGGCATCTCCGACCGCATCTACACCGTCTTCGAAGGTCGGGTCACCGACTGTATCCCGGCCGATCAGGCGACACCCGAGGCGCTCATGCGCAGCATGACCTCCGCGAACCAGAAAGCATCCGCATGACCACCGAATCCACCCCCGCGAAGAGCGGATTCCACTTCAAGGACATCACGAAGATGTTCGGAGGCGGCGGAACGTCGACGCTGCGTCAGTTCGGCATCCTCGGCAGCCTGATCGTCATCATCCTGCTGTTCGAGGTCCTCACCCTGCTGCGTAACGGCCCGAACGGCGCGACGCTCACCTCGGGCAACCTGATCAACGTCATCAACCAGTACTCGTTCATCCTGATCCTCGCGATCGGGATGGTGATGGTCATCATCATGGGGCACATCGACCTGTCGGTCGGCTCCGTGGCAGCGTTCACCGGCATCATCGTCGCGAAGTCGATGTCGGAGTGGAACCTCCCTTGGCCGCTCGCGATCCTGCTCGGTCTCGGCGTGGGAGCCGCGGTCGGCGCGTGGCAGGGATTCTGGGTCGCCTACGTCGGTGTTCCCGCCTTCATCGTGACGCTGGCCGGCATGCTCTTCTTCCGCGGTGCGCAGCAGTGGATCGGCGACGCACAGACGATCCCGGTCCCGAAGGGCTTCCAGGTCATCGGCACGGGGTACCTGCCCGAGATCGGACTCCCGCTGCCGTTCAACATCCCGACCATGCTGCTCGCCCTCGTGGCCGTCGCGTGGCTCATCTTCTGGGAGATCCGCACCCGTCGCGTCCAGAAGAAGATGGGCTCCGACCGGGCGCCCCTGTGGGTGAGCGTGACCAAGGTCGTGCTGCTCTCCGTCGTCGTGCTGGCCGCCGCGTGGATGTTCGCCACCGGTCGCCCCGGGACGAGCTTCCCGGTGCCGGGCCTGATCCTGCTGGCCCTCGTCATCGTCTACACCTTCATCACGAGCAACACCGTGTTCGGCCGTCACATCTACGCGGTCGGCGGCAACCGGCAGGCAGCGCGCCTCTCGGGCGTGAAGGACCGCTGGGTCGACTTCTTCGTGATGATGAACATGTCGGTGCTCGCGGCTCTCGCCGGCATGATCTTCGTCGCCCGCTCGCAGGCCTCCGGCCCGAACGACGGCACCGGCTGGGAGCTCGACGCCATCGCCTCGGTCTTCATCGGTGGCGCGGCTGTCGCCGGCGGTATCGGCACCGTGATCGGGTCGATCATCGGTGGTCTCGTGATGGCCTTCCTCAACAACGGCCTCGCGCTGCTCGGTCAGGGTTCGGATGTCGTCTCGATGATCAAGGGCCTCGTGCTCCTGATCGCGGTCGGTATCGACGTCTGGAACAAGCAGCAGGGGCGCCCGTCGCTCATCGGGTTCATGACGCGCCGCTTCGGCCGCAAGGAGGACCCGGCTCTGCAGACCTTCGAGCCCAACAAGACCTATCAAGCCCCACCCGTCGACAAGACGAGCGGACAGTAGGGGTCGGATCGCGTTCGCACGCGTGAGACGACCTTCACACACCAGAGAAAGAGATCACATGAAGAAGATGCTTCTGACGGCGACAGCGATCGTCGCCGTGGGCGCTTTCGCCCTCACCGGATGCTCTGCGGAGCGCGGCGGAGACACCGGAGCCGATGGCGGCGACGAGGCGGCAGCGGGCTTCGCAGCAGACGCCACGATCGGTGTCGCACTCCCGGACAAGACC
>Ga0307406_10000173_pt1 | contig 38498 bp, 28 predicted proteins | sample 322Cmetagenome_3_FD_203706 | JGI IMG/M metagenome (GOLD analysis project Ga0307406, IMG submission 203706) | Maize rhizosphere microbial communities from greenhouse at UC Davis, California, United States - 322HYB-C-2 | ecosystem: Host-associated > Plants > Roots > Rhizosphere > Soil | place...
GTGCCCTTCACGACCGCCTGGATGGATGAGCAGTTCGCCCCTACGCCGGTGATGGTCTACGGCGTGAACCTGCTGCTGGCTGCGGTGGCCTTCCTCCTACTCCAGCACAGTGTCGTGCGTGTGGAGGGACCGGACAGTCCGCCGCGGCAGGCACTCGGCCGCGACCTCAAGGGCAAGATCAGCCCGCTGATCTACCTGTTCGGCATAATCGGCTCCCTGCTGTGGGTGTGGCTTGGCATCGCGGCGTACGTCCTAGTTGCGGCGATCTGGCTGATTCCCGACCGACGGATGGAGCACTATATCGACGCGCGGCAAGAGCCCCCGGCCTTGCGGCCGTGATTAATTGCGCGCCGACAAGCCACGATAATTGCCGAAGCTTCTTTGATCGACCGCTGCAGCCGCACAGAGAGAGGCGTGAACGTTGACTCGACAAGACGCTTTTGCGAGAACGCCAGGCAGATTCAGGGGGCTAACTGGAGTGCGGCGTCGAGCTTCCCGCTTGTCAACTACCTTCCGGTAGCTCCCCGTGCACGAGCCTTAGTGCCCACTCCTCAACCATGTTGCGCTCGTACACCAGCTGTCGCCCGCGTCGGAGGTTGACGAAGCAATAGATGGCCGCGGTCAGTGGCGTTGGAATTGGGTCTGGTCCAAGGGATTGAAGACCGCCGGGGTCACGGTGGTAACAAGCACCAGCAGCGCGCCCAACGGCGCCAGGGTCACCGCGATGCCGGTGAGGCCGATTCCGGTGGTGGGCAACTCGGCATGGGCACCAACAGCGCCTGAGCTGCGGCGTGGTTCAGCGGAGCCGCAGCACGAAAACTGCTGCGGTAGCCAGACCGATGGTGAGCACCAGCTTGACGGTCACCCACCAGTGCAGCGCCAGCCCTCAGAGTGTTCCGAGGGCTAGGAGAAAGGCTCGACGATATCACCGCCGGTCTCGTCGTCCTCGACGACACCACCGCGGGCGATGGGTGAACCGAGACCGGACCCAGAAGTCCTGAACGTCGTGGACGGGCTGCGAGCAGGGATCCGAGAGATTGGCTGCCGGTCGGCCGGCGCGGGCGCTAGTCGACTGGTGAGTCGAGGTTGGCCGATCCGCTGCATTGGTGGCAGCCTGGCCGGTGAGCGACTGGTTCCTGCCTGAGGGCGAGCGCGCCCTTGGACGGGAAACCTCGTGCCTCCGCACGTGCACGGCGCCGACCACTTCGCACGTCACCTCGAGGTTGTGGAGGCCGCGCGGGCTGGCGACCGGATCTTCTTCACCGACTGGCCCGGCGATTCCGACGAGCGGCTGACGGATGCTGGGCCGACGATCGGCGAGCTGCCACCTCGCTCTTGCTGCGGCCCTTCACGTCCTATGAACGTCGCGATCGGCTGAGTGGCGGTCGCCGGAGTCCCGATCAGTAGTCCCTTGAGCGGTCGAACGGGCTGGCGCTATGACGCGGCTGTCCGCGATTTGGATCGACATGATCGCGCGGTGGTGACAGCGCCGGATGCACGCCCGCTCGCACCAATTGGGCGCGCAGACAGCAGCCGATGCTGCGGACGCGGAAGCTCGTGGGGTGGTGACCTGTTGGTCAAGGTGGCCGTATCTCCTGCGGCTGAGGTTCCTCCTTACATCATCGGGCCACTGCTCGGGTGGCCACGGAGGAGGCTGAGGAGGAGAGCGCCGTGGCTCTAGGAGATGGCATCCGACGCGACATCAGCAGGGTCAGTGCCCTTGAGCGGGACCGCTTCATCGAGGCGGTCCGCAAGCTGGACACCACCAAGTTCTTCCCGGATGGGGTCTCGTACTGGGACAAGCAGGAGCAGATCCACAAGAACGCCCACTTCAACGGCGTCGACGTGCACGGGGGTCCGGCCTTCATCCCCTGGCACCGGGTGATCGTCAACCGGCTCGAAGCGCTGTTGCACGAGGTCGACCCTGAGCTGTCGCTGCACTACTGGGACTGGACCACCGACCCGCGGGTGGCCTCGGGCCCGCGAGCAGCGCTGTTCACCGCCCAGTTCATGGACAACGCCTCTGGCAACGTGAGCCACCTGCTCAACGACTTCGAGTCGACTGAGGACGCCGAGATCGGCAATGGGCACACCAAGATCTGGCGAGAGGTCGGGTCGGTCGCCGCCAACCCGGACGGGACCCCGGCCATCGCCACGGACGCGTCGATCCTGAACAACTCGGACTTCGCGACCTTCGCCACCGCGCTAAAGGCCGCGCACGACAACGTCGCACACAGCTACATCGGCGGGACCATCAGCAACCCGCACTACTCCTTCCACGATCCGTTCGTGTTCCTCCTCCACTCCAACCTGGACAGGATCTGGGCGAAGTGGCAGACGGACCCGGCGCATCCCGAGCGCATCGCGCCCGCAACGGCGTACGCCGGGCTGAACGCCGCGCAGCTCAACGCCCTGGTCACCGAGCACGTCGAGCCCTGGGCGGGCGGCACGGGGCTGGAGCCGTGGGCCTCCGACCCGACCAAGCGTGCAGTCATCAACTACCTCGACCTGTCCGTCGTGTCGCCGCCCTGCTACGACACCAACGACAGCGACTTTCAGGTCGTCGAGGCGGAGAACCACTTCAACGCCGCCACCTCCCGCTACCAGGTGGTGTTCAACGACGTACCGGAGCTCGAGACCACCTGGCGATCGGCGACCTTTCGGATCCGCACCTGCGGCGACGTCAACCTGCAGGTGAAGGCTGGGACCGCGCCGGCGGCCCCGTTCGGGGTCTCCACCCCGCAGGTCCTCTCCAAGGCCGGGCCCACCCAGTACCGGGAGGCGCGCGCCTGGTTCGAGTTCACCGCCGGTGCCGTCGGTACAGCGCCGCAGTCGCTCGGGCCCGTGAACACGACCGTGACCGTCGGGAACCAGGACTTCGACCTCGAGCTGGTGGCCACCACGATCCGGCGGCCGACCGTCGCCGTCGAGCTGGCCCTCGACCAGTCCGGCTCGATGGCGGACCCCGCGGGTACCAGCGGGGCACAGCGCCTCGACGTGCTCAAGGACGCGGCAGTGCTGTTCGCGAACCTGATCCAGAGGGACAACGGCATCGGGCTGATCCGGTTCGACGACGACGCCTACCCGCCGAACCACCCGACGTACGGCGGCCTCGCCATCTCCAAGGTCACCAGCAACGGCTTCGGCGACCCCGTGCGCGGTCAGGCCCTCACCGCCATCGCGGCGCACGGGGCCCACGGGGCGACCTCGGTCGGCGACGGCTTGGCGATGGCCCGCTCCGAGCTGTCCGCGCTGCCGGCGGGTGCCTACACGGACAAGGCGATCGTCGTGTTCACCGACGGGATCCAGAACCGGCCGCAGTCGATCGCGGACGTCGCCTCCTCCATCGACGACCGGACCTTCGCGGTGGGTCTCGGGAACGAGACGCAGGTCAACACAGCCGCGCTGACGCAGCTGGCCGGTTCGACGGGGGGCGCGCTCCTGCTCTCGGGGGTGCTGTCGTCAAGCCTGGACGACCAGTTCCGGGTCCGGAAGTTCTTCCTCCAGATCCTGGCGGGAGTCAGCCGCAACGACATCGTCGTCGACCCAGTCGGCCACGTGCTGCCGGGCGCGAAGGTGCGAATCCCGTTCAGCGTCAACGAGGCCGACATCAACGCCCGGGTCATAGTGCTGCCATCCCTGCCCGTCCTGCGGGTCGCCGTCGAGACGCCGGCAGGTGACGTCTTCGACGCCTCCAGCGGCGTCCCGGGAATCGACTTCGAACGGGCCGCCGAGGTGACGACCGTGGGACTGAGCCTCCCGGTGCCGGCTCCGGCGGGCCCGGCGCATGCGGGCACCTGGTACGCCGTCGTGGACATCGACAAGCGCGCCTACAAGAAGTGGATCTCCCAGGACCGGGACGACCCCAGGATCCAGGACCTGCGTGCCAACGGCGCGGCGTACTGCGTCAGCGTGCACGCGCTCAGCAACCTGCGGATGCGCACCACCCTGACGCAGAGCGGCTTCACGCCGGGCTCGATGCTGCAGCTGCGAGCGGTCCTCAGTGAGTACGGCCTCCCCGTCGAGGGCCGGGCCAAGGTGGAGGCGCACGTCACCTATCCCGACGGCTCGCAGACCACGCTCGGCATGGTGGAAGCCGGTGGCGGCGTCTTCGACCTCACGCTGGCCGCGAACCTCGCCGGGATCTACCGGATCACCGTGCGCGTCCAGGGCGGGACGTTCCGCGGCGTGCCGTTCACACGCGAGGCCTTGCTGACCGCCGCGGTGTGGCCGACGGGCGACCGGCCCGACCCTGACCCCACAGGTGGGTCGGGGCACGACGGTGGTGGGGACTGGTGCCGATTGCTACGTTGTGCGCTGGAGAACGACGTGTTCTCGCAGGAGCTGCGGGAGCGCTGGCGCGGGCAGGGCTTCGACATCGACTCCCTGCGCGAGTGCCTCAAGGAGGTCTGCGCCCACGAGTGAGCCTGCTCAAGAAGGGACAGCGGCCGGCTCGCAGTGGCTCTCGCGGCCATTGTGAACGACAAGTAGCTCGTGATCCTCCCGGAGTACATCTATGCCTTTGACACCACGCTCTGGGGCTGGATTCACCTGCTGGTCGGCCTGGGGTTGCTGGCAATCGGCATCGCCCTGCTGAGAGGCCAGACCTGGGCTCGCATGGCGGGCATAGTCATCGCGGTGATATCGGCGATCATCAACTTCACCTGGCTGCCGTACTCGCCCTGGTGGGCGCTCATGGTCATCGGCATTGACGTCCTCATCATCTGGGCGCTCGCCTCGTACCTGCGCCAGCCCGACGTGACGAGCACACAGCCAGCAAAGACGCCCCAGAGGACGTCGTAAAGGGATGCGCCACTAGCCGAGCGCCCAAATCTGCAGTTGATCTTGGACCGTCTGAGGGCCACTCAGCCCACTGCACGGAGACGCCACGACTGGCCGAGCAATCATCCGACCCCAATACGCGCGGCCCGTCGGAGCGTCCCGGAAGCATTATTTGGTGTTGGATAAGCCCTGCTCGAGCAGGTCGTCCGGGGGCGCGTCCATGCACTGGCGCGTCATCTCTCCGGGGCAACACCAATACGCGCGTAGGTGCACACGCGCACGGGCACGGGCACGCACGAGGGTCAGGTGATCATTGCGGGACGGTCGTCGCGTCTTGACGATCAATCTCGTGGCAAATCATGATCAACTTGCGATTCTCGCTCTGAGAGACTCGTCGCAGGTAGGCGAAGCTCGTGGAGAGCAAGAGGGCCATCATCGCCTTGACGCCTAAGACGGACACCGCGCGTGGGGTCCACTCCGGCCACCGGGCCTCCTCGGCCAGATTCTGGCTGATCACGGTCTCCTGCCAGCGCACAGGGTCCAGGCACGGGCCCTCACCGAGCTGGTACTGCGGGGCATCGCCACGGCGCACCACATCATCGGATGCTATGGACCTAGTCATGCCCTTCGGCTACTCGTATGCGCTACTTAGGTTCTAGGCACAGGTCGCGGAGGCCCGGGCCTCCTAAGCCGGGTCTCCGCGGCCTCCAACACGTCATCGGGCGCACACCAGGATTGGCCGGAAGAAATTACATCTTGGCCCATGCCGTAGAGCACACCGGGGCCCTCGGGGTGTGACTAGGGACGCCGGGCCGGCCTGGCCCCGAAGGCCGGCAGTAACGTGCGAGCGGGTCAGGAGCCAGGCGGGATGTCAGGCCTTTCAATCGTCGAAAGTATTTGTTGCTGGTAGTAGACCGGGCCGCCTCCGTCAGCGGTCACGTTCGATGGGTAGTGCGTCGATACGAACAGCGCGTAGATGTTCTTATTCGAGATTGCGAGGCCGAAGTAGTCGCCGATGAAGGCGGTGCCCTGGGGGCAGGGATCGTTATGGCCAGCACAGGCCATTTGGCCGATTCCGTCGACTCTCTGGGCGGGGTTGTTGGGATCCCAGCTGAACTCGGAGATGCGGGAGTTGCCCCCGACCGGTAAAGCACCGGCCCCTCCGTCCTTGTAGACCTGCAAAGACGTGTCGATGCAGATGTTCGTCTTTCCAACATTCCCGGGCAGCACGCTCGCGTCGTTGGGGCATGGTGCGCGTCGGTCGTAGAACGCCACGGCGACGGCGCCGTTCGGCCCTGCGGCGACCGACGGCTGGAACTGGTCGGTCGGCGTGTCGGCATCGTTGTTGTCGTTGACGATCTTTGGATCGGACCAGGTCCTCCCGGCGTCGGTCGACTGGGTGAATTTCACGTCCATCTGCCCCTCTTCGGCGTCCCAGTCTTCGTAGGTGAGGTAGAGGTGGCCCGGATAGGTGGGGCTGGTGGCAAAGCTTTCGGTGATGCCGTCACGGAAGTTAGTGTCGGGCAGAGCGCCGGTCGGCAATGTGCCTACTGTCGCGGCAGCGACGAAGGGCGAGAAGCTCACCCCGTCGTCGGTCGACCGCGACACGTAGAGCGTCACCGGCCGGTTGGGGTTAATCGGGAACGACGCGAAGGCGACATACACGTCGCCCGCCGCGTCGACCGACGGGTAGATGAACGTGTTGGATGGGCCGGTTTGCGATGGAGCTGTGATCGTCCTTGCCTTGGAGAACGTCTTGCCCCGGTCACGCGAGACGGCAATACGAATCTTGGTGGTGCCGCCATTGAACACCGACCACATTGCGTACACGTGGTCTTGGTTATTGCTGCCCGGGATGGCGTTGACGGCGATCCACTGCTTGTCCTCGACGTGGCCCAGCTGCTTCGCCGAGGCATTCGGCGACTGCTCCAGATCCTTTCCGCCGTTGCCCTTCACCCAGGTTTTACCCAAGTCGTCGGAGAAGGAGAGGTCGATAGCACCGTTCGGGTGCAGCTTCGTCTTATCCCAGAACGCGTTGAACGGCAACGTGACCTGGTAGGCACGGCCTTTCGTGTCAAATGCGACATTGGGATCGGTGTTGTTCGTCCACGACGGCGGCATCGCCTGTGTGCCTGTCGACTCGCAGTCGTAGCCCTGGACCTGCGTGGTCGTCCGGGGGTTCCCCTCGGGCATGGTTATCGCCCCGAGATGGAACATGTAAAAGGTGGAGTACTTGTGGAAGAAGATCTTCGAGGTACCCAGCAGGTCCTCCGTGCCAGGTTTGATTGCGATCCATGACTCCGAGAGGTTCGCGTTGTACGGTCCCGTCTCGCACGTGCCAGCCAACGGCACCGTCGATCCGGGTGGGCACCGGATAACCGCCGCCCGTAGTGGGCTGGCTTGTTGGTGAAGGACGCAGTTCCGCTCCACGGTGGAGTATCAGCAACACTCGTCGGCGTCCAAACCAGCAGACCGGCCGCCACGACGCCGACTGCCACAAGCAAGCGTTTCATTGCAAACCCCCGAGTGCGCAGAACACGTAATGCCTAATCCCTACCACCGGGAGCCGGTCCGGTCTGGTGAAGCCGGAATTTCGGGTCAAGTGTCGCCTTGAGATGGAGATAAGGCGGCTCACCGCCATGACTTGACCGGCCGTGTTCTTCGGCGCGGGTGTGGTGCGCAGCGCCGCCCTCCCGCTTATCCCGCCTTCACACGGCAAATCCTTAAGTGCCTTACAGAGCTACGGCGTGTGCCCTTGACACTCCGCTGCGCGGGATGGAGGGTGAGGCCGTTTTCACCAATAGACGGGGGTTTGGTATGAATCGTGTAAAAATGCGGCGTACACAATTGGGGATTGCGCTCGGGGCGTCACTCATGCTTCTGGTCGCTGGTTCGGCTGCGGCTGTGCCGTTGACCAAGGGCCCGCTTGTGCAGGTTTCTGGGGCGAGCCCGATCGCTGCTTGTGATGGCGACGACGGCAACATCGGGGGGACGAACTTCACTAACAGTGAGGTGGAGCCGTGGCTGTCTGTGGACCCGTCGGACACCGATGTCTTGATCGGGGCGTGGCAGCAGGACCGGTGGAGTAATGGCGGGTCGGAGGGCCTGGTCACCGCCAGCAGCACGGATGGCGGGACGAGTTGGGCGGTCAACGCCACCACTAAATCGACAAAGTGCACCGGGGGAACGGCCGGCAACGGCGGGAACTACGAGCGGGCCTCCGACCCATGGGTAGCTATCTCGCCGAACGGGACCGCCTATCTGATGAGTCTCTCGGTGGACTCCAATCCGGGCGGGTTCGACACCTCGCCGAACGCCATGCTGGTGATGCGCTCTACCGACCACGGGGCGTCGTGGGAGAACCCGGTGACGCTGATTCGCGACGAGAGCCAAAATGTCCTCAACGACAAGAACTCGATCACGGCCGACCCGAACGACTCGAACTTCGTGTACGCGGTTTGGGATCGGTTGATCTCGCCGCCGAGTGGGAACACTAATCAGCGGGCCTTCGAAAATGCGCGGGCCTTCGGCGGCGACCCCTACCTCGCCCGGACCACCGACGGCGGGCAGTCGTGGGAGCCGGCCAGGAAGATCTTTAAGGCCGGGACTGTCGCCCAGACGATCGGCAACCTGATCGTCGTGCTTCCAGACAATGCCAGGTTCAACGGTGAGGTGCTCGATGTGTTCACCCAGTTCCGCGGCGCCAAGAACGAGCACGACACGCGGGGCTTCAACATTGCCGCGATCCGTTCCAGTGATAGGGGCGCGACCTGGTCGAAGCGGGAGATCACCATCAGCGATTTCCAGCGGGGGATCGTGGTCGATCCCGACGACGCAGCGCCGCACCGCACCGGGGACATCAACGCTGAGGCGATCGTCGACCCGACGACTGGTGCGGTCTACGTGGTGTGGCAGGACCTGCGGTTCGGTCCGCGCTCCAGCATCGCGTTCTCGCAGTCGTTGAATGGCGGCCTTACCTGGTCCTCACCGATCCGGGTCAACCAGACCCCGGCTGCGGATCCGGGTGAGCCGGCGGGGAACAACCAGGCCTTTACCCCGATGGTGCAGGTCCTCAAGGACGGCACGGTGGCGGTGAGCTACTACGACTTCCGCAACAACACCAGCGACGGTGGCGCCACTACGCCAACCGACGCCTTCGTGGTCAACTGCCACGCCAACTGTGCCAACCCGGCCAACTGGGACGATGAGACCCGGGTGACGGACAACTCGTTCGACAGCCGCAAGGCCCCGGTGGCACGGGGTTTCTTCCTTGGCGACTACGAGGGACTCGGCTCCAACGCAGCCGCAAACGTGTCCGCCAACCAGGCCGCCGTGTTCCCCTTCTTCGCCATGACACACGGAACGGACCCGGCCAGCATCTTCGTCCGGAAACTCGAGCCCACCAACCCGTAGAACCGGGTGCGACCGTTGGGAGGTTCTCGGCAGGATGCCGAGGCCTCCCAACAGTGTCTTTGGAGTTGGTCAGCGAATGTGACCCTCTGAGACACATCTGCTGATTACGAGGCCACGCACTCCCTGGACCATCGCTGATCTTGGCGGCCGTGAGGTGCCGGGCCGAGATGAGCTGGCGATCGCGTTGACTATGCGGCACGGCGAGCAACCAGGAGCCGTCAGGCGCGAGGCGGTTGGGCCATGATCACCTCGGATCGGATAGCGCGCTTGCCTGAGTTTGGTGAGCGAGCGAGAGGAAGTGTGTGGGCCTGTCACGCTTCCCGCTTGTCAACTACCTACCGGTAGCTCCCTCGCCCGCCGCGCCAACATGATGTGCGTCATCCACCGTTTGTGGGAGCGCATTGAAGACAGCTCGAGCGTGATCTTGAAGCGCTTAATGGCCTTCTCCTCATGTCGGTGGTCAAGGATTCCAGCTATCTCGGCCCAGCATCCGGGGCATCCGAGGTGGAACTGATCATCGGCCATTGCTGATCACCGCCTCCTGCCGCTCGAGCTCCTCGACTGTCTCGGCGAGCTCGATCGCCTCAGGGGTCGGGAAGACCACGCTGCCGCTGGCGTAGGTTGGCGCCTCGGACCCCTCTCGGTAATCTGGCGCTTGCCGATGCGCCAGTTCACCCGGTCGACGTCGACGCCGGCGGCCAGGGCCGAGTCCAGGTATTGACGGTTGGAGCTATGAGAAGGATGTTCGCGTCAAGGGCGGATACACGATCGTGAGCCCGTATGAAAAGCGAAGAGGGGATCGCCTATGGCGAAGGCCGTGGAACCGCCACGGGGCGGATTAAGGGCACTATCGTCTGGTCAAACTACCCGCGGCGGCGAACGGATGGCCGCATGCTACCCGAACCTGCGCGGCCTGATCACCACTCAGGATGGCGCGTCCGTCCTCGCGGAGCTTCGCGGGAGAACAATCTTTGAAGGCGACGAGGGACGGCAAAACCTTGTCGGGTGGTTCGAGTCCAATCACGGCAGCTACCGCTGGTTAAACGACCTCGTCTGCATCGTCGAGGGACTGATCTCGGCGACGACGGGCGAGATGGTCATCGACGTCTACGTCGGTATTCACGAGATGCAGGCGTAGCACCGCGCGGTCCTCGAGCGGCGTCGTAGATCCTGCACGTCTGGAGCTCGCTGCTGCCATTCCCTCCCGCCTACCGTCACCAGGACCGAACCGTATGCGGGCGGCTTGGGGAGTGCCCGGGTGAGACCGTCCACGAGACACTCGGTTGCTTGGACCCGACAGCACCGATCGACCTGCTACAGCGTAAACATCCCGTTAGCGACACTCAGCCTGGTGCTCACCGGCGGATTTTGCAAGACCGGCGACGACTGTCAGCCACACTTAAACCGATAGCCGACAGGGTCGCGCGGCTCAAGTGGTGCGCGCAGAGACCGTAGCGCTGAAGGCACCTATGTTGCCCGAGGTATCGACGGCGCGCACTCGGAAGTAGTACCTGGTGCGCCGTGACAGAGATCCGACAGTGAAGGTCGTGCCTGTAGGTGTGCCCGCCTGTGCGAAGCCGGTCGTCGCGCTGGTGCTGTACCAGACCTGATAGTTGTCGACGTCGTCGGTTTCGACCGGCGCGTTCCAGGTGAGGGTGACCTGGGTGCGATCAGCGACGGCCGTCAGATCGGTGGGCTCGGACGGTGGTGTGGTATCCGGTGCGGGTGTGCCGCCAGCGATCAGGGCAGCGACGTCACGCCGGATCGCGGGCAGGGTCGGGTAGAAGGTGTCACCCGGGCAGGCTGTGGCGGCATAGTCGCGGTGGCCCGCGATGTTCGGGCTGGTGATCGTCGCACCGCTGACCGGGTTGACGAATGCCTCGGTGGCCTCCGGATTGATGCCGTTACGGCTCGCTTCCCAGGCCAGCAGCCGGGTGAGCGCATCGCGCGCGGCTGGGGTGGCGTCGTGGGTTGTTAGCGTGCCGAGCAGTGCCACGCCGACGGTTCCGGAGTTCCATCCCGAGGTGTGTGCGGCTGTAACCCCCTTACCGGTTGCGTCGTCGCCGGTGGGGTTGGCGCCGGCGTAGTCGCGGGAGTAGCGGCCCTCATAGATTGTCCCGAATTTGTCGATCAGGAAGTTGTAGCCGATGTCACCCCAGTCCTGGGTAACGGCGTGGTAGTAGTAGATCGACCTGATTTGGGCCTCGGCCCCCGCTCGATCGGTGTAGTTGTCGCTGGTGGCCGTGTGGTGGACGATGAGCTTCTTGGTCGCATAGAACTGCGGCGCCCACGTCATGTATGCCGGATCTGCCCCCCAACCTTCGCGCGAGACGATCGATGGTTCGGCCGTGGCAGCGCTCTCTGCGGCGGCGGATGTGGAGGACGCCGTAGATTCCTGGGCGGTGGTGGTCACTCCGTCGGAGAGTCCGAGGACCGTCAGTCGCTTCAGTGGTCGGTCGGTACTCACTCGAACCGCAACGGCTCCGGGCGCCGACAGCAGAGCGCCGTACGTCGTTCCGTTCTTGCGCTGCTCACCCATCTCGTCGCGCCCCGCGGATTGCGGTGTCCCGAAGTGCACACCATCAGAGGAGAAGGCAAGCGTGACACGCGCATCTGCGTTGCCCTTCCAGTACGCCGCTACACTCCTCGCCGGCCGGGTAAGGGCGACGGTGGCCTCGCCAGTAACTGACCGCACCACCCGCTCCGACCGCGTGGCCACGTGGCGCGGGACCGCGTCGGCAGAGTGCCCGGCGACGAGGCTGGTGCCGGTGAGGCCGACGGCAAGGACGAGGATGAGCAGCAAACGGCGCAGCACGGGATCCTCCAAGAGGGACCAGGCGGACGCGCCACGTTAGCGTAGATTTCGCTGTGGAGGTGGGATATCGGGCTGGTACCCACCATTGGACGTGCTGCAGGAGGTGCCGCCTTGAGCTGTTCTTACGGACGCCGCGGCCGAGTTAAATGGCGCTGGCCGAACTGACAGCCTGATTGTTGTCGGTCAGGAAGATCTCCGAGGGTTCCAAGGGGATAACGCCGCGGATGCGCGTGCCCCGCCCGGAACTCTCCACAGCAACCACGCCGCCGAGCACATCGAGACGATCTTGAAGTCCGAGCAGCCCCGTGCCTTTCGCCGGATCAGCGCCGCCGATGCCGTTATCGCCAACCTCGACCGCAAGGGTCTGGTCGGCAACTTCGATCGATACCCGCGTGGCGGTCGCCTGAGCATATTTGGCGACATTGGTCAAAGCCTCGACGCAGAGAAAGTACGCGGCGGCTTCGACGTCCGGGGGTAAACGTTCATCAGGCACATTCACCTCGACGTGGTCTACGGGCAGGGTCATCTCCCGCAATACCGCCAGTCCAACCTCTCCGAGCCTTCGGGGATATACGCCGCGTGCGAATGCGCGGATCGTGTCGCGCGTCGATTCGAGCTGCCGGCAGAGGTCGGCGGAGCCGAACCGGCCGAGCGCGGCTTCCACATGCGCCAGTCGAGTCAACACGCTGTCGTGCAGCTGTGCTTCCAACCGGTCACGCTCGTCGTCGGCGACGGCCAGCAGGCGACGCCGAGACGCCTCGACAACGGCGATCCTGGCTCGGACCTCGTGCTGGAGCCGGGCGTTCGTCAAGGCGACCGCCGCCAGCGCGGTCACCGAGTCCAGCAGCTTCCTATCCCGCAACAACGCCGCATCGTGTTGCAGCACCGCGATGCGGTGATTGCCGTCCAACAGATCGGTGACGATCTGACCCGATGTCGGATTCAGGACCACCGGCCGTCCGGCCTCGTCGGTAAATCCGTCATCGCTGACCAACCCAACAACGACTGACGGGTCACCGAGCACCTCGGCGAGGACGTCTCGAAGGGACCGCACGCTGCCCTCTCCGAGGTCGACGGCCAGGCTTGTCACAATCGCCGTGCGGGACAGTCGATAGCGGTTATCGATTACGATCGCTGTCAAGATCGCCACTAGCGCAATCTGGTATGTGACCAGCATGAAGCCGTCGATCCGTACGCCCGCCACGCGGGCAACTGCGGCAGCGGTGAGTAGGCCCCATAAGAGTGCGGCGCCTGCGGTGGCGAGGCGGGCGGATCGCAGGCTCGCAGACGGTACGCGGCCTCTGCCGACAACACCCGCGATCAGCACCGCCACGAACAGGGCCGCTGTCACTACGGTGAGCTTCCCGATCGGGTAGACGAACGAAGCCACGTACGCCGCTAGTACCACCGAGCGCTTCAGCCAGGATCTCAGCCGGGTGTCCGGATACAACAGCAAGAAGTGGGTGAGGGGCCCTCGGTGAGCGAACACCAGCACACCGACAAAATCCCCCGCGAACCACAGCAGCCCCGTCGCAGCCAGGAGGACCGCATGCGCAGGCGTACGTCGGAATGTCAACGCGGCTAGCAGGAAGGCGACTCCGACCGCAATGTCGAGCGCAATCATGTGCTGATCGCCTGATCGAATGCCGTTAGGGTGAGTTCCCCTTTGGGCAGGAACGCCCGGGCTGTTGTTACGGCCAACTTGCGGCGGTACGCCGCGCGATCCCGGCTGGAGATCAACACCACTATCGGTGGGTCGGCATCGGCAGCAAGGCTCTCGGCAACGGCGAATCCGTCTTGATCGGGGAGCTGGATATCGAGCAACACAATGTCGGGTCGCAGGGCTGCGTGCGCGCGGAGGGCCCCTCCTGCGTCATCAGCCTCGCCGACGACGGCGTAACCGCCGCTCTCGAGCAGTTGCCGCGCCAACCGTCGGAACTCGGCGTTGTCGTCGACGATGAGGACGCTGCGGTCGATCATCGGCCACGCAGCCACGCGATGACGGCGAGCACCCTACGGTGCTGGTCGCGGGACTCCGGCAACCCGAGCTTGTCGAAGATGTGCCCGACATGCCGCTCGACAGTCTTCCCGCTGAGTCTGAGGCTCTCGGCGATTCGGGCATTGGACATTCCCTCTGCCATCAGCGCGAGCACTTCCCGTTCTCGGTCGCTCAGCTCATTGAGCCGACCGGAGCGCCGCTGGCGGGTCATTAGCCGACTGACGATGGTCGGGTCGACCACTGATTCACCGTCGGCTACCCGCTGCAGCGCGTCAACCAAAACATGGATGTTCGAAACCCGCTCCTTGAGGAGGTAACCGACTCCGGCGGAGTGCTGTTCCAACAGGCCAACCGCGTACCGAGAATCAAGGTAATGCGAAAGCAGCAGCACGCCGACCTCCGGATACTGGTGGCGGATCTCGGCGGCGGCCACCAGCCCTTCGTCGGTGTGCGTGGGTGGCATCTTGATGTCGACGATGGCGACATCAGGCCCGTCCAGGGCTACCGCGCGCTCCAGGGAGGGTTGGTCCCCCACCAGGGCTACGACCTGGACGCCGACCTCGGTGAGCAGTCGGGCCAACCCCTCCCGCAACAGCACCTCATCGTCGGCGATCACGACTCGCATGGCAGCACAATCCTGATCGACCCGGCGCCGATGTGTTCGACCGTGCCGCCAAGCGCCCCCACCCGGTCCACTGCCACCATGAGGTCGTCCATATGCCTGCTGCCGGCGAGTTCGATGTGCAGCTGGTTGCCCTCCTGCCAAGCGCGGATCGCCCGCCCTGCTGCGGGCTCGTACGACGGTGTCGCCAGGAGGTGTGCGACTGTGAAGTAGGCGGCTGCCTCGACGGCCTGTGGCAGTCGATCCGGCAGGTCACAATCCAGCTCGACGGGCGTGGGATCGGACTCGGCAAATGTCTCTAGCGCGGACTCCAGGCCCTCATTGGCCAGTTCTCGCGGGTAGAGCCCGCGTGCGATGGCACGCAGCTCAGCCAGGGCGGCATCTACTTCCGTTCGGGCCTCAGTGAGCAAGGTCCCTGTCCTGGAACCATCGGTCGATGTGGGTCCTAGCTCCGCAAGCTGCATGCCGAGTGCGAGCGAGACAAGCCGCTGTTGGCCGCCGTCGTGCAGGTCACGTTCCAAGCGTCGACGTTCGCGGTCGGCCGCTGCCACGATGCGCACCCGTGACGCCCGCAACTCGCGCAACTGAGCTGCACGTTCGGCGTGCAGGCGCTCATGGTCGAGCGAAAGCCGAGCGACCTGAGCGATCACGGCGCCGTCATCATCAAGCAGGGGTTCGCCGTGATCGAGGTAGGCGACGGTGTCGGTTCCCCGAATGAGAGGCGTGAGCTGGGCGCTCGGCTGGCCTGGGTTGCCGTCCGCGTCGATCAGATACTCGTCGTTCTCGCTCTGGCGCGGGTAGAGCAGCCGAGTCGTCGGATCATGGAGAGCCTCGCCGAGTACCCCTCCCAGCCCTCCGATCGGTGGCGCGGCCGATGCCTGGACCACCAGCTCGGCTACGCGTTGCCGGGTGAGCGCCAGCGACAGCGCCGGCCAGCCGGTGGCGAGTGCGAGCAGCAACAGCAGGCTTGACTCGGCGGCCCACAAGACCGCGTCATCGGTCTCGGGGAGCCTGCGAACCGTCGCTCGAACGTAGCCTGCAGCCACCACGATCAGGAGCAACACACCGATGGTCGTCATCGGGAGTTCAATCCGGCGTCGGGCGGAGGTCGACCGGAACAGGCGAGTCGCCAGGGCGCCGGCCAGCAGGATCGCCCAGACCGGTCCGGTCAGGGTGGCGGTCCGGTCTAGTCCGGCCGCGATGCCTGGTACGTCAGCGAGCAGCAGGGGATTAGCCGGGCAGTCTGCGCAGCCAGATGTGGCCGGGTCGGAGACCAGCGAGATCGCCAGATCAATACCGACAGTGCAGACGTATACCGTAGTCAGCAGGACGCGTTCGGCTCGTCCAAGGCCGCCGTACCTTCTCAGCAATGCATGGGCCAACAACACCGGCCAAACAGTGTCGAGGATCCGGGCCGCAACGAAGATCCACGTCGGCGCGGCGGGATTGTCCCAGGCGGTGATCAGCCACGCCAGGCCTGCGGCCGCGAGGAGGGCTCCAGATGTGCGGTTAGCCGGCGAGCCGAGCTCAATTGTGCCAGCCAGCACCAGCGCCGCCCCGGCCGCAAGACCGAGGACGGCGCTCCAGGTGGAGTTGTTGCCGAAGGCGTACCACGAGGTGCTGAACGCGAGGCGGGCGGATTCGATCCCGACGATTGTGCCGATCAGCGCCGTCACAATCTGTACCAGCCGAATCCGCCACGCCTGTGCCGACATGTCAGCGGTTCCATCCGGCTGGCGGCGGGCAGTGCTTGTCGAGGTAGTCCGCCGACGGCTTGCCGGTGTCCCGACGCCACGGCTTCATCGTCCAACCTTCGGGAGAGACGGCATTAGGCACTTGCGACCACTCCATGCTGTCGTGGTACAAGCTGACGCCATAGTCGAAGATCTCGCCCGGCTTGTTGTTTGCACCGTTAGGAGCCTTGCCGCCACCCCCGGTGAATGTCAGTTCGAGATTTTTTCCGGTGAGCGTGTAAATGCCGTGGCCCCACGTACAGGCCTGCTCGTTGTATTGCGTCATTGCGAAGTGCCCATGGTGGAGCACTAGCCGGAACTCGCCCCAATTCTCGGGAACTGGGACTTCATTGGGTTCCCAGGTAGCCAACTCTTTCTCGGTGGAAGAGAACAGGTAGTTTCCGTCGATCCTGGTGGCCGAGCTGTTGGACGGGGAGCTGATGGACGTGGGGTGACCCGTCAATGCGGCGCAATCGATCGGTTGTCCGGATTCGGTCGATCCAAGCCTGTCCTTGATGGCCTGGATCCTCTCGAGATAAGCCGCAGTCGTCTGATTGCCGCGTAGTGAGTCGTACACCAGGGTGACAGCCTGAAGCAGCTCGGCGATCTGGTCCTCAGACGCGGAAATGATCTTGACCTTGTTGCGACGGCACATGTTGGCGATGTCTTCAGTGCGGGCCTGCCGACTGGTGGTATCGCCGACAGCATCCTTGGCCGCTTGAACCAACCAGCCACGTTGGGCGTCGGTAAGCTTGGCCCAGCTGCCGGCATTGGCCACGATTCCGATGGACCTTGGCCACAGACCGACATTGGCTGTGATCGACCGGACAACCCCGTCGTAAAGGTTCCCAGCGACCGACCCAGCCTGCTGCTCAAGACCGTCGAAACCGCTTACGTCTTGGCCATCGAAAACAGCCTCGACTGGTATTGCACCCAGCGCCTCCAGGCTCTGCTTGGCGATCGGCGATGCGCTGTAGCCGATACGTGCGCCCTTGTACGTCGCTGGGCCGAGCAGTGGCCGGGTTATGCCGTCCGGCACCCGGATGGGACCGGGCAGTATGCCGATACCTGCAAAGCCGGCGGACTTAACGACATCGAGCATTTCGGTCGCGACGGAATCGTTGATCACCTGCTGCTGCAGCTCCATGCTGTCGATGAGCATCGGGGCCATCAGCGCATCGAAGCTCGTCACGCCGACGAACGGGTATGCGCGAGTGGGCACAATGGCGACGTCGGCATCGCCGGATTGGACCGCTTGCAACGCACCGACCTCTATCGACTTACTTGCGCCCTGGAACCCGGGTTCAGCGGTTAGCTGTAGGGCTCCGCCGGAGACCTTCGCCAGTTCGTCCAGGAACGGCTGCGCCTCTTCGCCCCGGGTGTTAGCCATCTTCAGGGTGATCGGCGCTGCGGTCACCGGCCCGCCGGCCTTGTCCACGCCGGCGGTTGTCCCGCCGCAGCCAGTGACGAGCAATAGCGCAGCCAGCGATCCGCCGGCAAGTAGTTTCAGGGACGGCCGATTATGGCGGGGCTCCTGCCCTGGCGCTCTGGTGCGTACGCACTCCCGCCACGGCCGAGTTGAATGGAGAACTTTCGTTCTCATCGTGTGTGCCATTGGGCACTCCTTCCAGCGAAACGATAGGGAGGACGAGGCGGGCATGGAAAGTGGGGCTGCCTGTCTTGTTCCACCGTCGCTTTTCGAGCACCTCGAAGAATCGGGGCTAACCCTCACCCGTCGAAAAGCGCAGGTGGGTCAGCCCTAATCGCCGGGCTCGGCGTACGCTCGCTTCCATAGGCGTTGAGGGGAGTCAGGCAATGGCGACGCTCGAGGGCTACCGCTTCGGCCGTCTCATCGTCGATGGGAAAGAGCAGACACGCGATGTGATCGTGCTGCCCGAGCGAGTGATCACAAATTGGTGGCGGATAGAGGGACACCGACTTGTCCTGGAGGACCTCGACGCTGTCCGAGAAGACCTCCCGGAGCACCTCGTCATAGGTACAGGTGCGTACGGGCTGATGCGTCCTGACCCCGAGACAGTTGAGAAGCTTCGGCGCGGAGGCATCGAAGTCGAGGCCCTAGCGACTGCGGATGCCGTGCGCCGCTACACGGAGCTCGATCCGCACCGTACGGCCGCGGCTCTGCACCTGACCTGTTGAGGTCACATCGCTAAAGGGCCATTGATCTTCGCGAGCTCGTGCGATGCGTAGTCCTGGATTTGGCTCCGAAGCGTCCGCGATAGTCCACAGAGGTCCTTGTCAGGCGAGAAATCGTGCATGATGATCTTGGTGGACGGACTGATTGTCGATTGGGTTGCTGTCAGCGTTGCTGTCAACTAGTTGATCATGTGGACCCTCCGTGTCAGCGAAGGTTGGGTGACTCTCGCTTGGCGAAGTCGCGGTAGATCATCTTGTGCGCACACGGTGAACTATCCCGACTTTTGGTGGAGGTATTGATCCCAAGTCGATCGAGGTCGGACTCGGCCGGTTGTTGGAGTCAGTCACGGCTGAGCTCTGCGGCCCATCGGGCGAAGAACAGCCGTATCTCAGGCACAACTTCAGCTGAAGCCGGGATCTCATCGTTGGAAAACCGATCGAGCGTCCTCATCATCTGGGCCAGGACCTGCTTGTTGAATCCAGGATCCGCGGCGCTTGCTTCGTTAAGGAGCGCATCCTGTCCGAAGCGCTCGGCAAGGGAATAGACGTCGGCGAAGTCGCGGGCCTCTGCCCGATCGAACAGCGCGAGCAACTTGCGCCCGGCCGGCTCTAGGGGAGCCAGTGTCGGACCAAGCAAGGTCATCGTCGGAGCCAAGTGGGGCGGCGAGTCGATGGCGAGATCTACCAGGACTTCGTCGTCCCGGTCAGTCACGACGAGACGACAAAACGTCGGGCTGTCGTGGATCACGGTGACAGTCCAGCGCCGGCGGCTGAGCGCTTTAAGGAACGACTCTTTGGCCGCAGTGACCGACACGACCGGAGCCGCTGTTGAAGAGGTCGAGATCTTTGGTGGGGCGCCTGATCAGCTGCGACGCGACCAATGCGGCGCCGCCGGCCACGACGTGGCCTTCGGACGCCTTTAGCCGGAAGAAGGTACGCGCGACTTCGACTTGGAAGGTGGTGAGTACCACCTCATTCATCACGCCGCCTGCTTCTTGCCCTGGCCGCTCACAACCGTGTTCCACGCGGCACGGACCGCGACGGGCAGCACCAGTTCGTTCCACAAGTCGATCAGCAAGGCCCCGTCGAGATAGGTGAGTGCGTCCAATGGACGGCCCTCGCGCAGCACCAGCTCGTAGACGCGAGCCCGCTGCCGGCGGTCACGCAAGTCGAACCGTCGGCCTCGATCGGACCAGTTCAGATGCAGCGGCAACTCGACCACAGCGAACGCATCCTCAAGCGACAGACGCGGCAGCCTGTTCGGGACCAGGATCGGCCGGCCCCGGTCAACGGCTGCCTCGTGAAACTCAATCCGAGGTGCGAGGGAAAGCTCGAAGCCTGCCTCCCCGACAATCCGAGCCGCAGTCTCCAGCGTCGGCGGAAACGACCGCCGGCCAACAAGACAAATACCGAGCAGGAGCCAAGAATCGCCAGCGCGGCCCCACCGATGCTGGCGGCCAGGTGACTGAAAACGAACTCACCGGTGGTGACGAAACGCGCGTAGCCTCAAAGTCGGTCTGGACGGGGGGCTGCTGCCTGATCGTGTGAGGGCTATGAGTAAACCAAAAGCCGGCAGCAGCCAAACCCCTTTGCGCGCCACCGACGTCAGGTATGCCGCGCGATCTTGCTGTCGCCGTTGAGTACTCACACCAACCCTCCGAGGGAGTCCATGAGATCCTCATCCTGACCGATACCGCCACCGCCGTCGCGCCGCGCCCCCACTTGTCAGGGCTAGGCAGGTCACAACTCAAATCACGCGACTACGCCACAAGTTACGCAGGTTGTTGTACAGACGGCGACAGCCGCAGGACCCCTACCGGACGACCACCTCGCCGCAGCCATTTGGTGGCGCATCCTTGATGAGCTAGCACAAACCGGATCATTACACCGCAGCGGCCAATCCTGCCCCTGAGACGAGGCGCAGCACCACGCCCTGACAGGAGTGACAGCGATCCTGGATGCGCTCAGCGACGCCTTCGGCGCTCGGCCCGAGGCTGAGAACCGCACAAACGCTGCCGCTTGTCTTCAACATCTGTGATGTAGCGGTCGACGGCACTGATTTACCGATTTCACTCGCCGCAAGTGATGTGCTGAAAACCCTGCTATAAACGACTCCGTCTCAGCAGCCACGTCACCGGTGACGGCATCTTGGGAGGGAGACTTGATGGCAAGCGACCGGCGTCACGTTCAGCCAGCTGATTTCTCCGGCTTTTCACAGACTCCGTTGACGCGTCGAACGGTGATCGCTGGCGCCGGGTTGGCCATCGCCGCAGTCGGTAGCCGCGGGCTGTTCGGTTCACTAGGCACCGCGGTCGCCGAAACCATCGACAAGCCCTGGAAGCACACCAAGGATCCGCGCGGCATTGACATCGCGTTGACCGCAGGAAAGCAGACCGAGGCCCGCTTTGGGTTTATGTTCAAGGACCCGCCGGCCTACGGGCCGCCCGACGAATTACTGCAACAACTCGCGGCGCAAATGGGCGAGCCGAGCGGGTCGGCACTGGAGAATCCGGACATTCTGTCCGGTGAGACCTTCCTCGGGCAGTTCATTGATCACGACATGACCTTTGACCGGACTCCGATGCCTGAGCAGGAGCTTGATCCCCAGGGGCTGGTCAACTTCGATAGCCCGTCGTTTGATCTGGCATCGGTGTATGGACGTGGGCCGGATCTGGATCCGCAGTTCTATGAGTCTGACGGCATGCATATGCGCATCGTGCGCACCGCCGAGGGTCTCGAGGACCTGCCGCGCCTGGATGACGGCACGGCACTGATCGGCGACTCGCGCAACGACGAGAACCTGATTCTTACCCAGCTGCACCTGCTGTTTTTGAAGTTCCACAACCGATGCCTGGACACCGGGCTGGCGAAGACCCTGGCCCAGGCGCAGCGGCTGACCCGTTGGCATTTCCAGTGGGTGATCATCAACGACTTCCTCAAGGCTGTGGTGGGAGCCGAGCTGGTATCGCAGATCCTCCAGGGCTCGCCACCCAAACCAAAGATCGACTTCTACAAGCCCGGCGATGCAGACCGTCCGATGATGCCGATCGAGTATGCGGTGGCCGCCTTTCGGTTCGGACACAGCATGGTCCGAGGCCGCTACACGCTCAACGCCGCCGGCAGCGTACCGCTGTTCGACCCGAGCTTGCCCGATCTGCGCGGGGGCCGCCCGCTGCCGGCCGATCTTGAGATCGAGTGGTGGCGGTTCTTTCCCGTGCCAGGGGCGCCTAGCAGCCCTCGCAACCCGGCCCGGCTGATCGACACGAAGCTGGCCATCCCCCTGTTGAACTTGCCGCCGACCGTGGTGAAAGACCCAATGGTGTCACTCGCGCAACGCAACCTGGTCCGCGGCAAGCGGCTCGGCCTGCCGGCCGGGCAGGATGTCGCAAAGATGATGAAGATGAAGCCGCTGTCTAGCACCGAGCTGGGGCTACCAGACGCTGGCAATCCCGGCTGGGCGGGCAAGGCGCCGCTGTGGTTCTACATCCTGCGCGAGGCAGAGATCTGCCAGGGAGGTCGCCGGCTCGGCCCGCTGGGCGCCAAGCTCGTCGCTGAAGTCATCGTCGGCATCCTCAGCTGTGACAAGTCCTCCTATATCTACGACAAGACCCCGTTTCAGCCGGCGCCACCCATCGCCCCCAGCGGTCAATTCACGATGGGGGAGTTCGCAGCCTTCGCCCAGGGCACCTAGATCGCGGTGCTCAAGGAGCCGCAGGCCGTACGCTGGCGATGCCGCGGCTCGCTCGGCGACCTTCAGCGCGGGATTGAGGGCTGGGCCGCGCCCGGCAGGGGGCCGGCGTCGTAGGCGGCCGCCGCTTTCCCATGCCGGATCGGCTCGGCGTACGGTTGCTTGTCGATTGCGCGAGCCAATCATAAGATCTCTGACGCGCCGTCAAAGCTCTGCCCCGTACGGTGATCATCTTTGGGGTGATTGCCACACTCGCTGGACTCTTTTCGTGGTGGTCGTTTTGCGCTGACGGCCTCGGCGCCTCGAGTGCTGTTGCGACCAGATGAACAGACGCGTTGAACTGAATCGCAGATGCCCAGTGAGAGGTCTCTGCAGTCCCAACGTTGCCTGGGGGCCGGCTTCTCGGTGTAACCCGGTGTAACCCGGCGTGGCAGCTCACCGCCCGGCCGCTACCGGGCCTCTACCGCTCTCCGTGGACTGATCTCGTCCCGGCTGGCCACCGCATCAGGAGCCAACCTTCGCGGCTTAATCTCGTCCTCGCTGATGGGCAGCGCTTTGGGAGCCAATCTTGGATTGTTCCGCGATAGAGCTCCTGTCCGGCGCCCGATCGCGTGATTCCGCATCTGGAACCGCTCGCGCGTGATTTCAATGAACTTTCCTCGGTCGTCGGCTCGAAACCAGCGGACGTCATAAAAGCCGCCGGCAAACACCTCATGATGGAGATCAAAGCGGCAACGAACCACCTTGTCTGGCATCAACACCAGTCCGTCGTCATCGACGACCTCCCATTTGCCATGACTCTTAACCCATAGCTCCAGGTCAACTCCGGGATTCGGACTCCCGCCTGATCTGCGACCGAGTTCTAGGAAAAGAGCACCGCCCGGATCGAAGTCGTCGTGCCGGGCAAGCCAGTCGAAATCACGAAATCCGCTGGCTCGATACCTGCACAGGTGATAAATGAAGAGCCCGGTCCAGATGGCGACGTATCCAGCTACCGCCCACAGAGCGGCCCACACGGCCTGCGCCAGAGCGCCATCCACCTGCACCGGCAGAAGCACGGCGGCGATCGTTCCGACCGCGGCCGCACCGCAACCCAAAGCGACCTGCCGAGCGAAGGGAGCACTTGCACGCCGGGCGGCGCGACGGACCTCTCGGATCCAAAGCCGTTCCATCAATGAGCCTCCTCGCGCCACCATCGACCCACTGCCCAGGCATCCTGCCACCCTGGGCCCGACAGCGTTACAAATACTCAAAAGAGATCAGGCAAGCCACCCAAGGAACGCTAAGTTGAAGTTCGCGGACCTCGAGTCTTCCGATCCCTGGCCGGCGAGCTGCCCGGAATCGCCAAGGCTCCCAAGCTCGCGCACTCCGTGCTACCTATCGGCGGCTTCACCCGAGCGGCAGCGCCAGTCTCGATCCCTGACACAAGCTGGTCCGGCGGCATTGTCTTCAGCACGAACCCCAGCGCCTCATATGGGAAGCGGTCCGCGGTCATATGTGGTCAAGATCAGCAGCCGCACACTGGCACCGAGCCCGGTCAGCTAGCGTTGCGGGTGGCCGCAACGCCATCCATCAGGGCATAGGGATCTCCATTGCAGCGGTGACGATGGTTCGCGGCTAGCCTCGCCGCGTGACCGCCGTCGTGGAGCGCCACCAGGCATTGCATCGCCGTGCACTGCTGCTCGAATACAGCACGGTCGGCTGGAACGTTGTAGAGGCAGCCGTCGCCATAGGGACAGGGGTCCTAGCCGAAGCGTCGCTCTCGTCGGCTTCGGTGCCGACTCCGCTATCGAGGCGGCGAACGCCGTCGGGTTGCTGTGGAGGCTGCGCAACGCCGGACCCCACGCCTGACACCAGGCGATGCATACCTACAATTTATCAAGCCTTTTTACTTAGTTTGGCTATGGGTTTGACCACCATTTTGACCACCATTTGGGTTTGTCCACCGAAATCCGCCCAAGTGTAAAATCCTTATTTTTAAGCGAAATCAGACGTCTAAGGACGTCCCTGGACGCGCTGCCGATGTCTGGGGGTCAAGAGCCATCAGATGATCTTGCCCCATGACTGATGATCTTGTGCCGGCGTGTCAACGTGGAAGTTTCTACTCTGGCTCCTTCTGAGCATCTCGGCATAGATGATCACCGTGCATGGAGGCACTCGCCACGTTCGGTGCCTATTCGCGTTGGCCATCGACCTAAAGGCAGGTGCCAAACTACTCTGCACGCATCTCAGCAACCTGCGGCGCCACGAGAAGCCTCAATCATCACGCTTTCCAGGGACGCGACCGCCAGGGACCCGTCCAGCACTTACGGATGCAGGACGGACCACAGCGGTAGGCAGCCAGTTTGTCTACAGGAAACGGCCGGAACAAGCACTGAAGGGAGTTAGCAGGTTCGATCATGGTGAGATGAGGGCCGACCCTTCGTTCGCACGGTCTCGACACTGCCTGCAGGGCCCCGTGTCCGGAAACGATCATGAGCAAAGGCGTCGCAACCACTCCTCCACGGCATCGATTTCGGATCTCCCGGCCCGCTCCCGTCGAACTCTTTCCTGACCCCTGAGCTAGTCGAACTGTTGCGGCGCCACCGCGCTCGTCTGGCCGAGGAGCGAATGGCAATCGGACCAGCCTGGCGGGAACACGACTTGATCTTCCCAAGCGCTGTGGGGACGCCACTGGATCCGGATAACGTGTCGCACTGGTTCTCCCGGATCTGCCGGCGGGCGGGCCTCGGCCACTGGCACCTCCATGAGCTGCGCCACTCAGGGGCGTCGTTGATGCTGGCCCAGGGCACCGATCTCTACGTTGTCTCCGAAGTTCTCGGACATTCGAGCGTCGCAATCACGAAAGACGTGTACGGGCACCTCGTCGAAGGACAGAAACGCGCAGCTGCCGCTCGTATGTCCGAGGCGCTGCTGGGTCCAATGGCTCCGGCAATGGCTCCCAGAGCCCACCCGCACCAGGCGCAGATGCTGGCTGAACGCGAAAAAGAGGTTCTTGACTAGGTGAAACACTGGCGCACCCGGAGGGATTCGAACCCCCAACCTTCTGATCCGTAGGTCCATCCGAAGGGTTCGCGACGGTCCACAGAAGTCCCTCTCAGGCGTGGAATCGTGCGTGATGATCTTGGTGGACGGACTGATGGTCGACCGGGTTGCTGTCAGCGTTGCTGTCAGCTAGTCGATCATGTAGCGCACCAGGCCACGCTCCCAGCTTGCGAACGCCACCCCTATTTGACCGCGCCCGGAAGGCGTAACTGACCCTGACGGGTGCCAAATGGGTACCCATAAATGATCAGGAACCAATTCTAAGCAAGATCAAAACCAATAAAGAGGCCCGTCAGGAGTTGCAGCTCCGGACGGACAGGAATCCCACTTACGTCAGAAGCGAGACTCATCTAAGCAACCACGCTGGCCTGCGGCAAGATCATCAGCCACGACGCCATCGAAGTCCAGTTAGTCGAGCGCCGCAGACCTACCTGCGTTCGTCAGGATTGGCTGGCCAGCGCAGCCGTCGGACATTGATCCGAAAACGGTTCGGGCGACACCGCGGCAATGTTCAGCGAGGCTCATGTCCCGCTGGCCGCAATCCGAGCGAGACGGTCATTGTGATGCGTCCCCTGCCTTGTGCCAGCCACGGCGAGAGGTAGTCGGCGAACTTTCCATAACGGCTGGTCGCTCCTCCGAGCCGAGTGCTCGACAGCTATATAGGGTGCAACTAAAGTTTAACTAGCGAGCCAGGAGCATCCGATGCCGCTTGTTCTGCCCTCAGTCGACGCGACGGAGTTGCGACGTTCGCCACTAGCAATCGTCGTCTTCCAACTGCGCTATGAGCAGAATCTCGCCGTGAGCGACGGTGAGGTTGCTCTCGCGATCCACGAGCAACTGGGTGGTAGGGACGGTATATATGAGCGGATCGAGCCGCAGCAGATGGTGGCAGCTCAAGTCGAGTTTCGGGCGGGCGGTGATCTAGCACCGATATCAGGTTCCACTTCTGTGCCGAGCAGGGGCTGGCGACTGAGAACAGCCTCGAACGATTGGGTGGCATCTATCATGCCGGATCATGTCTCGTTGGAGACGACTGCCTATACGACGTGGTCCGGCGAATTTCGAGTGCGGGTTGTTGATTTGCTTCGGGCTTTTCCGGACCACGCGCGACCACGCATTGAAGAGCGACTTGGCCTTCGTTATATCAATCGACTCTCGGAAGAAGGCGTTACTACGCCTGATGACTGGGTCAACATCGTTTCGAGCGACTTGCTAGGGCCGATTGGGCATTCTTTTTGGGGACCAGGAATTGAGAATTTCCAGGAGCAGGTTCAGCTCGATCTTGCGGACGACCTCCAATGCCTATTTCGACATGGGCTAATACCGGCATCCGACGGTGCCGGTTTTGATGGTTACCTGTTGGACTACGACGTCTTCCGGCAGAGTCCTAGGCGGTTTCAAATCGACGACGTCGAGGCAACGCTGGATCGCATGAATCGCTCAGCTCTTGCACTCTTCCAGGCTTCGCTGGAACCGGAATATCTGGATTCCCTGAGAGGTCGGGAAAAAGCATGAGCAATCTTGGCGACTACCGAATTGATGAACCCGCTGCCTGGACGAATGTATCATCGTACGACCCAGACTGGATCCGGCGATACTACCAGATTCGGCCACACACTGACGTCACAGTTACGGCACCAGCCGTTGACGACGGATTGGCGAGCTTCAGCCGAACCTTTGACTATGACAGACGACACTACGCGCTCTTCGTAGCGCACTTAGCGAGTCTTTCAGTCGCTCAATTAGCAAATTTTTCAGTCGCCGCCGTGGCGGGAAGTTGGACTCTTTCTCTTGCCTCCTCTGTTATCTCGCACCTCCCAACAGTCAGTGATCAGCCGATTGCGCCATCGCAATCACCAACGCCATCTGCTGCGAGCTATGTGTCAGACCTGCTCCGATGGATGGATTGCACATATGAGGATCTTGCCTCCATTACCGGGATCAGCCGTAGCGCGTTTTTTTACTGGCAGAGGACTGGGGCGGCGCCGCGTGCATCGAACATGAGAGTCCTTTTACGGTTGCATTCACTGATCGCTGCGTTGGTCCGACGTTTGGAGATAAGAGGGGCACGAGCTTGGCTCGACTCGGGACAACCCACTCCCCGTGCGCTATTGTCGATGAGAGAAATCGAGACCGTCGAAGACCTCTTCCGAGATTCGTTCATGGCTCAGCCGGCCCGAATTGAGCGCTATGCTCGCCGTGTCGGCGGCCCTGAATACGATCTTAAGTTAGCACCAGCGGCGGCGTCTGCGGTGCCAGGCAGGGCATCGAGACGGCCCACTGTTGGAGCGCCAAAGAGTGGCGATTGATGACGGTCTCGCGGCTACGTGGGACCAACGTGTACGCGACGCCTGCGCACCCTATAGACAGGGCCATTTGATCGAGCGCCCACCCTTCTTCTATGTTGCCTCTGCCGCTTTTGGCATTTATTCCTTGACTAGAGAATACGGGAACCCCGATCTTGAAGATGAGCTATTCGAGTCCGCCGAGCGGCCGCCATATGGTCTGATTACAACGGAGACGTGCGACCTTGCTGAAGAAGATGCCAAGCAGCCTCGACATCCATGGATTTCGGTTGCGCCCGTCTATAACATGGAGTCCCGTGTTGATGAATCGCAGCGGGAAAACCTGCAGGCTCACCGAATTCAATATATGAGGCTTCTTGACCCGCCAGGTATTGGGGATGGATTGTGGGTGGCTGATTTACGCATCGAATTGCCGCTTGAAAAGAGTTGGCTGGTCGGGCGTACGCCGATCGAGTCGCTTCGCTCGCATGAAGACTACGAAGATCTCGCGCGTCAGCTAGCCGCGCGTCGTGAGCGACCTGTTCTATCAGGCGACGTCAATCAAACCTTAATCCGGCCGTTGCGTCGCTGGGTGGAGCGTATGAAGCCTAACCGCCGGGACGTTGCGCTCCACGGCATTGCAGAAGTTCGGATCTTGTTTGCCGGCAGCCCTCTAAATCCCGATGCGGCGTCTCTCCTCGTCCTAAGCAAAACAGAGGAGATCTCTCCAGACGTGCAAACTATCTGGAAGGAAAAGTGGGAATCATGGAAGGCTGCTATGGATGAGATAGGTGTGCCGCTCCTCGACTGCCAATTTGAAACTCTCGACACCTGTTCAGCGCGCCGTTACCTCGATTCCTTCCAGATCGATCTGTCCTTCGCCCTCTGAGTGGAGCAAGGGGATCCCAGCGTGACGCCGACTGCGTCGTCGAGCCCGACTGGCAGAGCATTCATCAGCCGGCCTCCTGCAGTTTCCCGCGGCAAGTGTGAGGTTCCCTTCACGCACATTGGGTCTCACAGCACGCCTCCAGGCGCTCGACAATCTCCCACGCCTCATCTATGCCATGGCTCGGCATGCGTGCATCACTGCATTGGGCGAACCGCAGCGCAGCAGCTCGACCGGGGTTCAGCGACCGGGTGCGGCTCGCCCGTTCGGAGGCTGACCGAGTGTGTGGTACGGGTGCCGGCTGTGGTGGGAGCGACTAAGTGCGGTGTGTGCTGCTTGGCTTTCGTTAGGCCTCTCGTTGCCGGGTGAGCCGGTGGAACGGGCGATATCCCGGTCGAGTCGCTGTTTCCAGAGGGCCGAGAGCGTTTCGAGTTGTGTTCCTCCGGTTGGTCGCCGGTCTTGGGCATTGATGCCGTTGGCGGCCCGCCACACTGCAATTTCGCCGATGAGCGGGATGCTCGCGTGACTTCCTGGTGCAGCCCAGACTGGCTCGGCCTCACGTTGGCAGGTGTGGTGTTGGACCTGGTCGGCGAGGTCGGCGACAAGTTGGGATCGCGTTGCCAGGTAGCCTCCCCAGACCGGATTGGCTTGGAGCGTTGGTGGAATGCCCGGGAGCCAGGGCAGCGGACCGGGATCGGGAGGCGTGAGCGCTGTGAGCCGCCAGTCGAGGACGGCCGCCATATCGTCTGCGGTTCGAAGGTCGCCTCCGGCGGCGGCCGTCAGAAGGTGACGGAGGGGATGCTTCCCCGTTTCAGCCGCAATGGCGAGCAGGTGGGCTCGCAGGGATGGCCAGGCAGGTTCAGCGGTGAGCCCGGGAATGTAGTGGTCGGCTTGGTCCAACTCTGCGACGGTCTGTGATCCGACGATATGCTCCGCCGCGACGTGGAGGCCATCGGTGTAGCGCTGGACCGCCTGGAAAAGCCGCGCCGCTGGATTGTTGAGCTCGCGCAGCAAGGTGCTGGCGGAGACGGGCGCTTCATCACGCGCAATGATCTGCTGCAGCGTCTCGGTCGGCGTGCGGGGTGCGTCGCTATCGGGTCGGATAACGCTGTGCGGGTCGCCGTCGCCGACGACCTGCAGGTACAGGTGGTTGGCGTGCCGGCCACGGGTGAGCATCGTGTACAGCTGCTGGCGCGACTCCTGCCCCGTGAGGAGACCGTGCATCGTGTCGGCGGAGACGCCTTGGGCACTGTGGATGGTAGTGGCGTAGCCCAGACCGGTCGAGGTACAAACGTAGCCGGCGGGCAGCCGCAAGGTGCGGTGGCTGCGGGTATGCCGCACTCTCAGGTCACCTTGTTTGGTGACGTGGGTGATGGTCCACCGGTCGCCGTTCTTCACCCAATCGTTAGAGCTCAGGCGGAGCCGGCGGTCGTTGGCCCGGGTGATGATCACATCCCCGACACTGGCCCGGTTACCGTCGGCTAAAGCCACCTCGGCCGTAGCACGGGAGTGATCAAGACGATGCGCTCTGGCACGGCGGTTGAGTTCGGCAACGAGGTGCCGGGTGGGGGCGATCATGATCGCATCGAGCCCAGTCGCTCGGTCGGAAAGCCAAGCGTGGAACGCATCCTCGGTCGTTTTGGCGAGGTCGCCGACATGGACCCGGCCGTGATCGAGATAGAAGTTGATCGCCTCTGGTTTGCCTTCGCGGAGGGCGAGTGACGCTGCTGCTTCGGCGGGGTCGGTGAAGCGGTGCAGCTCGGTGAGATGCAGCGCGCCATGGGTCTGTTTGATGTCGCGGAGGACGCCGCCGACACCGATCGCGGAGAGTTGTTGATCATCACCAATCAGCCGGACGCTCGCACCCCGCCCGATGGCGAACTGCACGGCCGCGTCGAGGGACAAGGTGTCGGCCATGCCGGCTTCGTCGATGATCATCAGGGTCGACGGTCCGACCGCGGCCGCCCAGTCCGGCAGGTTGCCATGATCAAGTGACCAGGTCAGTTTGGCGAGCGTGTCGGTGCGGATCCCGGTTTGCTCGCCAAGGACGGCGGCCGCGGCAGCCGACGGGGCGAGGCCGAGCACGTGGCCGCCATCGTCTATCCACGCCAGAGTGAGAGCGCGCATGGCGGTCGTCTTCCCGGCGCCGGCGGGAGCGATCGCGAGTTGCAGACGTGGCCCGGCGGTGCACATCTGGCGGACCAATGCGGCCTGCCCAACATCAAGAGCAGTGCCGTTCGCCGCCATCTCAAGCAAAGCCAGATCCACCGCCGTCTCATCGACCACTGTCCCGTCGCGGCGACCGGCGGTGGCGACTAGCCGCTGCTCGGCGTCGAGGATCCGCTGCGAGGTGTAGACAGTGGCGTTGGCGAGGGTGTAGACCGATGTTCCGTCGACCCGCCGCAGGGCATCCGGTTCTTCGATGTTGTCATCCGGCGCGGCAAGGGCAATAGACCGGCGATCGAGCACCTCATCGACGAGCAGATCCACCAGCACACTTGCCCGCTCGGCAGGCACATCCGCCTTGCGAACCTGTCGTTGCGCTTCGGCACGGACATGCCACATCTGCCAGGTCGCACGGCTCGCCTCCATAACGGTCAGGATGCGATCAGCGGTTTGTGCGACCCAGTGGGAGTCGGCGATCGTGGTGGTTTCGGCGTGCGGCGCCAGCGCGGTCTGCACCATCGAGGCGACGGCTCCGGAGCTACCCAACACGGCTGCGGCCTCGCCGAACCAGGTGGCCCGTTGCTCATCCAGCGATCGGGGTTCGTGCTTGGCATCGCGGGTCTCTAATGTCGCCTGCTGCGCCAGCTGCAACGCCTCGACCGCGGTCGGCGGTCGACCATGATCTTCTTGGAACTGGATCGCGAGCTCACCGCGGCGGGTGTTGATGTGGGCACGGCGGGTGGACCAAGACTGGTTTAGTCGGGGGTCAACGCCGACGATCTCCCGGATCGGCCGCTTCCCCGGGTCGGTGCCGGGCCGCTCCGCGAACCGCACCCCCAATGCCTCGTGAATGTGCTGCTCGAGCGCGGTGTTGTAGGTCTCCGAGGCGGCCACGTTGGCTTTGAACAGCACTCGTCCGTCGATGGAGAGCCAGCGTCCGTCGAGGGTCTGCACCTTGTTGGCTACAGCGACATGGATGTGCAGATCCGGGTCACCGGCCCGGCTGTCGCGATGGGTGAACGCGGCGGCGACCAGGCCTCGGACGTTGACCTGCCGGACGCCTTGCGGTCCGGTACGGGTGAACAGGGCATGCTTTTCGATGAACGCCAACGCGTCATTGACCGCGGCCTGGTGCGCCCGTTCAATCACAGCCGCCACCGCCGGCTCGGCCACCGCCCACAAGGCGGACACCGACTTCACAGGCGAGAACGTCAAGTCATAACCAGCCACCGTCTGGGTTCGGGGCCGCGAGTCTTTCGCGATCTGCCCCGCCAGCTCCCGAGCATCCATCGGCTCCCGACCATGCTCAGCGAGGAAGAATTCACGGGCCACCTGAGTCCGCACCCGGGCCCGGTCAGCCGCAGCGATCGAGGCGTCGGCCGGCCATCCGATGGCGGCGTTGAGCGCCCCGATGCGCTTGGCCACCTCGAGCCGGAACGGGATGAGATCGTGGTCGACAATCTTGAACGGCACCCCCAGCCGCGTCACATTCTGAAAATCCCGCAGAGTGAGGTCCGGCCCTTCCAACTGCTGCTGCCGCAGCTCCGCCAGTGGGTGCAAACCGCAGCCGAACAAGGCCCGCATCTGCTCCGCCGTCACCGGATCGCCCGCAGACAGGCCGTCGACCCCGTCCATCCCGGACCCGATCCACACCCCAGGCGATTCACCGCGTTCGGTGTAGTAAGACGCCAGGCCGGTGTGACCTTTTTGGGTTGCGTCCAAGGCCGCCACCTGCCGGGTCAGGTAGTCATACCCGGAGCCGGCTGTGAGCTTGTGCAGGCTCATCGTCACACCCACCCGAAGGGGGTACATGCCCCCCGTACGGTCAGATCGACCCGGGCGACTTACTCGGTGCATCAGGTGTATCGGACTTGCGATCTTCGATCGCTTCGCTGGCTGATGAGAATTGGTGGTGCCGCCCGGTAACGTCGACACACATTGGTGCGGGCGAGCCCGATCGAGGTGTATGGCGCGGGGGTCTCGGGTGCCGCTGGATTGTTGCTACGAGCAGTGCGCCACGAGGCGCTGTTGATTCGGATGGAGGTGAGAGACCTTCGTCGCCTTGCCGTCGTAGCGGCGGGGTGAAGCTGGAGGCAGCCGTCCCTGGGGATCGCTGGGGGTGGTGAGAGCAGCCTCGACAAAGTTGGGTCGGCCCAGGACTGCCGGATGGGTCGGGCCCGGTGAGTGAGACGGGAAGGTATACGCGAGGAACCGGTGTTGTAAAGCCTCTTCAGGCAACGCCAGCTCTAATCCGGTGGATGTGGGCTGGTTCGCGGTGCAGACCCGCCTAGCAGGTTGGGCGGGAAACTCCTGGTCGGGCATGCTCTTCAGGGCCGGGAGGCCACGGTGAAGGTCTACGGCGTAGCCGTGGCGATGCCGCAGGGGCAGAGCCGGGTGCCTCATCCGTCGACCGAGCGACAGTGAACGTGGGAACCACCTCCATACCGCTCCATCGCCTGCCCCCAGCCCGGGGGGGAGGTGGATAGGCCCGATGCCGGCCGAAGGGTGGGGTGGGGCGGAGCCGTCGTAGTACTCCGAGCCGGGGAGAGCCCGTGCGCATGGGGAAGGGCGGCAGCGTGTCAGTCAGGGAGAGGATGCAATGTTCGAAGACGCGCCGGTGAACGTCGGTGCTGTCCAGTGGCCAGACGCTGATTCGGCCTTCTGGACGGTACGAAGCATGCAGATCAAATTGCACCGTTGGGCGAGTGAGGATTCTGCTCGCCGGTTCGGTGACCTGTTCAACCTTGTCTATGACCCGGCGTTCTTGGTGCACGCGTGGGAGCGTGTGTCTTCCAACGCCGGGGCGCGGGCACCGGGAGTGGATCGGGCCACGGTGGCCCAGATCATGTCCCGGGTCGGGGTGGAGGCATTTCTTAGCCACATCCGGGATTCGTTGAAATCTGGCGAGTTCGAGCCGGTCGAGGTGCGGCGGGTGTCGATACCGAAGGCGAGCGGTAAGGTCCGCAAGCTGGGTATTCCCACCGTGGCTGACCGGGTGGTGCAGGCGAGCCTCAAGGCGGTGCTCGAACCCATCTTCGAGGCGGATTTCCAACCGTGCTCTTACGGGTTCCGTCCAAACCGCCGAGCCCAGGATGCGATTGCTGAGATCCATTTTCTGGCCAGTCACTCCCATGAGTGGGTGTTGGAAGCTGACATCCAGGCGTGTTTCGACGAGATCGGGCACACGCCGTTGCTGGCACAGGTGCGGCACCGGATCACAGACAAGCGGGTCCTGGCGCTGGTGAAGGCGTTCTTGAAATCGGGGGTCATGACGACCTCCGGGGATCGAGAGGAGACCCTGACCGGCACCCCACAGGGCGGGATACTCTCCCCGCTGCTGGCGAACATCGCGCTGTCGGTGTTGGATGATCACTTCCAACGGCAACGCCGAGAGCAGATGGGCACCGACCAGCAACGGGCCAAACGCAAACGTGATGGCCTCGGCAACTGGAAGCTCGTCCGCTATGCCGACGACTTCGTGGTGATGGTGTCTGGACAAGCCAGGCACGCCGAGGCCCTGCGGGAGGAAGTGGCAGCCGTTATCGCACCCATGGGGCTGCGGCTGTCGCCGGAGAAGACCCGCGTCGTCCACATCGATGAGGGCTTTGATTTCCTCGGCTTCCATATCTGTCGGCGACGGAAACGAGGAACACAGAAGCAGTGCGTCTACACCACCCCGTCCAAGAAGGCCGTTCAGGCCGCTAAGGACAAGGTGCGACACAAGACGCGCAGGTCAACCCTGCACCTGAGCCTGGCTGGGCTGATCACCAGCTTGAACCAGACTTTGCGGGGATGGGCAAGCTACTTCCGGCACGGCGTGTCCTCGCGGGCATTCCACCATCTCGACAATCACGCCTGGTGGCGGATCGTCGGGTGGATACGCGCGAAGTACAAGGGCAAGAACCGGGTCGCTTGGAAGGAACTGCGCCGCCGTTTCTGTGATCAGGGATGGCGGCTCGCCCACGAGGGGGCCGTGTTCACCGGCGCATCCAGTGTCGCTGTGACCCGCTACCGCTACCGCGGCAGCACCATCACGACCCTATGGACCCCGACACCGGCAGCCGCGATCGACGGCTGACCAACGGCCAGGCACGTGGAGAGCCCGGTGCGTTGAAAGGCGCACGCCGGGTTCGGCGGGCGGGCCGCAGAAACCCATCAGTGGCAACTCTGACAGGGCGCAGCGGTCCGACCCAACCGCGGGTCTGTGTCCTGGCAGAGGTCCCTCCGGACCGGCGCCGGGAGGCGATGGCCGCCTTCCGAATGAAACGGAGGGATGCGATGGAGGTCATGTTCGACCGGGTCGCCGGGCTGGATGTCGGCAAGGAGACGGTGACGGTGTGTCTGCGTACCCCCGGCTCGAAAGGCCGGCGACATGCCGAGACGCGGACGTTCAAGACCATGTCAGGCTCGTTGCAGGTAATGCGGGACTGGCTGGTCGAGGCCGGGGTGAGTATCGCGGCGATGGAATCGACGTCGACGTATTGGAAGGCGCCGTTCTACTGCCTCGAAGAGGTCATGGAGGTCTGGCTGCTCAATGCCGCGCACATGAAGGCCATGCCCGGCCGCAAAAGCGACGTCAAGGACGCGGAGTGGATCGCGCAGCTGCTGGAGCACGGGCTGTTAGCGCCGTCGTTCGTGCCACCTCCGGAGATTCGTCGGCTGCGGATGCTGACCCGGTACCGGGTGCAGCTGATGGGCGATCGGCGCCGAGACATCGTCAGGTTGGAACTGATGTTGGAGGACGCGTCGATCAAGTTGTCCTCGGTCGCGTCCAGCTTGAAGACGGTGTCGGCGCGGGCGATGCTGACCGCGCTGATCGAGGGCGAACAAGATCCGCTGGTGCTGGCCGAGATGGCGAAGGGTCGGCTGCGGCGCAAGATCCCGGACCTGGCGCAGGCGTTGACCGGCCACTTCGACGCTAACCATGCGCGGCTGGCCGGCTCGATGTTGCGTCGATTGGACCTCGTCGAGCAGGCCCTGGCGGAGCTGGACCCAACCATCATGGATGCCTGCCAACCGTGGGCGCATGAAATCGAGCTGCTGCAAACCATTCCCGGGGTGGGGGAGAAGGTGGCGCAGGTGATCATCGCCGAGACCGGTGGCGACATGTCGCGGTTTCCGACCGCCGCCCATCTGACTGCCTGGGCGGGGTTGGCGCCGGCGATGCACGAGTCCGCCGGGAAACAGTCCCCGGCCGGTAAACGACACGGCAACAAGTGGTTGGCCGCGATGCTGGTGGAGGCCGCCGGGTCGGTCGGCCGGATGCACGGCAAGAACTATCTGGCCGCCCAGCACGCCCGGCTGCTGAAACGACGCGGGATGGGCCGGGCCCAGGTGGCGGTTGCGCACTCGATGTTGGTGTCGGCCTACTGGATGCTGAAACGCGATGAGCCCTACCACGACCTCGGAGCCGACTGGCACAGCCGCCGCAACGACCAAGCGCACACCCGCCGATTGATCGCGCAGCTCGAACGCCTCGGACACACTGTGATCATCGACCCAGCCGCCTAAACATCATTCCTCTGATCAGCGTCGAGTTTCCGGGCCCGACGCTGCCGCAGCCTGCCCTGTGGTCGGGTATTCACGGGTCCGGTTGCGCTCTTCGAGCCGCTGCACTGGCTGATGAGAATGGGGGGTCGGCCGGCGACGTCGACACACACTGGTGCGGGTGAGCCCGTTGTAGGTGTATGGCGCGGGGGTCTCGGTTGCCGCTGGATTGTTGCCAAGAGAGCACGCGGGTCTGTGTCCTGGCAGAGGTCCCTCCGGACCGGCCCCGTGAGGCGATGGTCGCCTCACGCGCATCCCGATGCCTGGGTGGGTTACCGCCGCGGTGACCGCCCAGGCTTTTGCGGCATGGTTTTGGATGATCGCGACCCGCAGCAGTTCCGGCCCCTGCGGCGGCCCGTCGTGAACATCCACACCGTTGAGCACACCGGGCAGATCCGCTTCGGTCAGATTCTCGATCTGACCGGTCGAGGCTTTACTGCGCCAACGCGTCCAGCGAGCAAGGCCGCCAATCGCGGACGCGGTCGATGCCAGGAACCAGCCGGTGGCCGACCGGCCCCGCACCGGGACAACGGTGATCACCAAGACCAGCAACCACACCGCGGAAAACAGGAGCGCGGCCATCCAGGCACCGTCCTGCAGAGAGACGGCCACGGGCAGGGCGCTCGCGGCGAGCAGTGCGAGCTGCCAGCCGCTGACCCCGAAGAACCACCCTATCCGGTCCCGGTTGTAATCGCTGTAGATCGCTGACATGCAAAAGGCCCTCCTAGATTGGCACGATCGGGACGGCGGCCGCCGCCCCGGCAGCCTCACCACCGGCGGCACCAGCTCCCCCGACATCTGCTGCGCCGCCACCCTTGAAGCTGCCCATCTGGCCGGTCGGCGTTCCTGCCCGGGCGGGCGTCCTAGGTGTAGGATCGGTCTGCACATTTGCGGGCTGCGTCGGCGCAGGTGCGCGCAGGGCATCCTCAGGCGGATTGCTCCCACTCGCATTTAGGTCGCCCGGATCGAAGGGTTGTTCAGCGTTGGTGTCGCCGTCGGCTCCTGCTGTGTAGTCGGCGGGGCCGCCGCGGCCGCGACTGATTCGGCCGGCGTTGACGTCGGGGTAGTAGCTCAGATGTCCGACCCCCATCTGATTGGTGAGGTCGGATCCAATAGCGGTGGCGCGTGACCCGATGCCCTGCGCAAGAGTCACAGCAGTTCCCATGGCGCCGCCGAAGCTGCGCAGCAGACCGCTTTGCGCCTGGCTCAGCCGGGAATTCGTCGAATCCTCCGATGCCGCCTCCCCCTCCGAACGGCCATCAGCCCCAACCGCGGACCCGCCACCGCCGTCCGTGGCACCGTTGCTCAACAGTCCGCGCAAGCCACCTGCCTCAGCCAGACCGAGACGCAACGCAGCGCCCGAGCTGGTGTTGGGATCGACGAAGGCCAACAGTTTGAACAAAGCGGCCGGTGCCACGGAGGCGATGAGGATCAAGAGCACCCCCGGCAATGCGGTGCCGATCGCCTGCTCGATCTTGTTCGTCAGGCCGTTCGCGACCCCGGTCGTGATCTGTACCCCGATGCCGAGCACCAGCACCATCGACACCGGCGCAAAAGCGGCAGCTATAAACCAGCGCAAGCTCTTCCACAGCCAAGCCCGGCCGGCCTCGCTGACCAGGCCAGCCGCCGCAATCGGTGTGACGGCGGCGAGCACGATCAACGCGGCGCTGCGGGTGATCATCACCAGCAGATGCGCGATCGCGGCCAGCCACAAAAACAGCCCCATCAATCCCAGCACCGTGGCGACGGTGCCGTCGGTGATGTCGCCGACGCTGAACGGCTGCCACGGCTGCCAGGCCGACCAGCTGGTGACGTTCAACAGGCTCTCCATCAAAGCCCGGGTCAGGCCCCCGCAGGCGGCTACGACGGCGGCGCCGAACCCGATCCAGCCCGCCCACACCACCACGAACTGGCCCAGGCCCAGCAGCACCACTGCCAACGATTTGCCGTTGCGGCGAATGACCGCCAACCCGAGCTGGATCATCAGCATGACCACGACGAGCGCGCCGGCGAGCCAGAACGTAGTGCGATAAGCGGCCGCGCCTGCTCCGCTCGCCGAAAGGTCAGGTGTCAACAAGGAGTCGATGATGTTCAGCACCAGCCGCAGCGCCCACAGGCCGGCGTTCCACAAGCCGAGCATCGCCGAAGTCCAACCGTCAGCGATGACCTTTCCGGCCTCACTCGCCAGGTATTTGAACGGATTGATGAGATCGTGTGGATCCACGCTCAGCCCTCTCCCCGCGTCGATCCAGCTGCGCCAGCCGGTATTAATGCTGAGCTCACTGCCGGGCCAGGTGGAGGGGGCTTTCGCCGGCGGGGTTCCGGACGCGATCATCCAGCGGCCGTTTTGCCACTGCATGCGT
>Ga0307406_10000174_pt1 | contig 38415 bp, 30 predicted proteins | sample 322Cmetagenome_3_FD_203706 | JGI IMG/M metagenome (GOLD analysis project Ga0307406, IMG submission 203706) | Maize rhizosphere microbial communities from greenhouse at UC Davis, California, United States - 322HYB-C-2 | ecosystem: Host-associated > Plants > Roots > Rhizosphere > Soil | place...
CGTTGGAAGCTTGAGGAGCATTTGGAAAACCTCTCCCAGCCCCGACTGACTCTTTCCGAAGACAAAGGCACTGTCCTCATCGAGTGGAGGATTTCTCAGGAATGCGACAGCCATTCCACCATTCGATGGATTGTCTCAAAAAAGGGCACAGTCCTCCGCCATCGCGACACTCCGTTCCACGAGTGCTGATCCATTTCTCCATCAACTTTCACCCATGCTTCTCGCCGAACTCCAGCGCCTCCATTCCCTGCCCCTCTTCGAACTCATCCAGCAGGCCCGTGCCGTGCATGAGGCGAACTGGGAAAACAATGAAGTGCAGCTTTGCACCCTGCTTTCCATCAAGACCGGCGGCTGTTCGGAAGACTGCTCCTACTGTGCCCAGTCGGCCCGCTACAACTCAGGCGTCGAGATCGAGCGCCTGATGAGCAAGGACGCCATCATGGAGCGCGCCAAGGCTGCCCGCGAAACCGGCTCGACCCGCTTCTGCATGGGTGCCGCATGGCGCGGCGTGCGCGGCGGAACCCAGCGCTTCGAGCAAGTGCTCGATATCGTCCGCGACGTGTCCACGCTCGGCATGGAAGTCTGCGTGACCCTCGGCGAACTCGGCCCAGAGGAAGCGAAAGCCCTCAAGGAAGCCGGTGTCACCGCCTACAATCACAACCTCGATACCTCGCGCGAGCACTACCCGAACATCGTCACGACCCACACCTACGACGACCGCCTGCGGACCATCCGCAATGCGCAGGACGCCGGCATGTCGGTCTGCTGCGGTGGCATCCTCGGCCTCGGTGAATCCACCGATGACCGGCTGAAAATGCTCGAGGTGATTTCCGAGTTCAATCCGCAGCCGGAGAGCGTGCCGATCAACTCGCTGATGCCGATGCCCGGCACCCCGCTGGCCGAGAGCCAGTCGATCGATGCCTTCGACGTCGTCCGCATGATCGCCGTCACCCGCATCGCCGTGCCGAAGGCCAAGGTCCGCCTCTCCGCTGGCCGCACCCGCATGTCGGACGAAACTCAGGCCCTATGCTACTTCGCCGGAGCGAATTCCATCTTCTACGGCGACAAGCTGCTCACCGCGAAGAATCCCGCCGTCGAAGCCGACCAGAAGCTCTTGGCCAAGCTCGGCCTCGGCACCCAGGCACCGAATCCAGCGATGGCAGCACCAACTGCCGAAGAAGACCGCCCACTCAGCCCGGCCCCGGCTTGCTGCGGCTGCGAGTGATTCACGAGGGCCAAAGGCCCCGACCATACCAGCCCAGGTGGCAAGGCCTGGGTGGATGGATCGAAAAGGAGCTGGAGGGCCAAAGGCCCGATCCATGCGGGGAGCTGAGCGATGAATCGGAGCACCCTCCCTATCCCTATGGAGCGGGCCTTCAGCCCTTTGCTTTCTATTTCCGCATTCCCTAGGCTTGGAGGCCTAGGCTGGCAAGGGGCGGGACGTTGGCCCTGAAGACGGGCCCATGCGCGGCAACGAGAGCATTCTTCGGATCACTCCGATTTAGCTGCGCAGGGATAAATCCCGCGCTCCCAGTCCCTCCGCAAATCACGGCTCCACCGGAGGAGGCGTCACCTCGATCCGCAGGAAGACATTCGCCGCGGCACTTGGAACCGAGAAGATCACCGGAATCACGCCTTCCGCCGCGTCACCCGGCGTCAAAGAGCCGCTGGCATCCTGCCAAATCGCCAGGTTGTCCGAAATCTGCACCTTCCACTTCGAACCGTCGTTGAGATCATACGGCGATGCGGGATTGAAGAGGTCGCTGGAAATATCGAAGGAAATCCGCGCTTGGCCGGAAACGCGAGCAAGCGCCATCGGCACCGGCGTGCTCGCAGCGCTCGCCGGATTGCTGCCGAAGAAGCCCTCGATGATGTCGCTGACGCCGTCCAAGTCAGAGTCACCTTCCGGATCCGGCAAGACCTGCACGAGAGCCTTGGGCTCCTCAATCGCGGTCGGGGAAGTCGGTGGCTCTGCCACTGCGGCGACCCCCGAGGATTTCAGCGCCTTCTCCACCTGGGTGGGAGTGAACGACGGATTCCGCGAAAGCTGGACCAAAGCGGCCGCCGCCGTTAGCGCACAGGCCGGGCTGGTGCCGTCAGCGTAAGCGTAGTTGCCCGGTTGAGGATCGGTTGGGTTCAGGGTGCGAACGTTCTGGCCCGGCGCATAGAGATCCACCGCCGTTCCCGTGTTGGTCCCGGTGCCATTGGGACCCACCCACGGCTTGTTGTCGGTCCCGGACGCCCCCACGCAGATAACACCCGCCTTCGTTCCATAGGCGGAGGGGATATATTTGGACACCTTGTCCTTCTGATTTCCCGCGGAAACCACGACCGTGATTCCCCTCTGAACGGCTTGGTTCACCAGCGACTCCAGCAAGGCGCTGCTCGCCTGATAGGTTGAGCTGTTGGGAATGCAAAGCACGCTCCGGAGCGTCGGATTCGCGTCGTAATCATCCAGCACCTCGAAAATCGCATCCTGCAGCCTGCCCAGCGTGGTCGAGGCATTGGCCCCCGGGTAAATGTTGTAATTCACCACATGCACCGGCGTGCCAACCGCAGCGCCCGTCCCGGGCCCCACGACTAGCGACAGCATCTGGGTGCCGTGCCCCACCACCGTCGAGGTCTCCGGGTCACCCGTTGCGCGGACCAGCTCCGAGCGGAAAGACTTCAGGTTCTTGTTCGCTTCGAACCAAGAGCCAATCGGGCTTACACCGGTATCGATCAGGTAGAGCCGCACCGGCGTGGTCGTCTCCGGATAGACGTAGGAAGTATTGCTCGTCGTGCTGCTCGCCTTGTTCAAGCGACCCAAGGCCCAACCGGCATCAGCCACCGCACCATTCGGCACGATCGGAATGTCCCGCTCCGCCTCCACACGATCAGCCGTCAACGGCTCCGCCGACACCTGCCCGAGCGCCAGAATTGGCAGCAGGAATCGGAAGATGCCGCGGGAAATCCGGAGTGCGGTTTCGGTCACGGGGTGGCGTATTGGGACGCCGTTGTTTATCTAACTTTTTTACCCTTTGTCCAGCCCTTGTCATGATCGACCTATCATGCTTGGAAGTCTCAAAAACCTTATAGTTCCAAGGATTTAGAAGCTCTGATTTTTAAAAATAAAGAAACCGGGAAGGTTCATTTTAAAAAGAATCGTATAACTCTTTCGCTTTGCCTTGATAGCTCAGAATTGCTAATCATCGGACGTTCTTGGAAGTCGGCATGCTCCCTGCCGTCCCCCTTCGCTGCCGGCCATGCGCTTCCTTCTCGCCGTTTGCCTCGTCGCCACTGTCCGCGGCCAATCGCTGCCAGGGATCGACCCGCGCTTGCCCGAGGCGCAAGCCACAGAATCTCTGCCCCCGGTGCGCGCCGCCGAGGCAAGTCAGGGCGGCGATGTGCTGGTGAAGCGACTTGAGAAGGTGGTGCTGGTCGCCCCTGCGGGAGGCGAAGAGATCGACCTCGCGATCGGTTTGGCCGCAAACAAGGGCCTGCTGGTCCCCTCGCCCGGCAAGCTGGCGAGACGCCTGAGCCGCTGGTCCGGCAAGCCGCTCGATGCGGGCGAAATGGCGTCCTTGGCCGATGAGATCCTGATCCACTACGATCGCGAGGGCTTCCCGGTCGTGGCGCTCGAGGCCCCTGACCAAGACCTCTCCCAAGGCGTGCTGCGCCTCACGCTAGAGATCGGCCGCTTCGGCGAAGTCGGCGTTTCACGCCCGAAGTATGGCGACCCCGCAGCGCTCGCCAAAGGGATGCGGCTCCATAGCGGCGACCTCGTCAGGCGCGGCGATATCGACGAGCAGATGGCTTGGTATGGCCGCACCGGCTTCCGCCACCCCCGGCTGTTCGTTTCGCCCGGAATTGAACCCGCCACCGCGGATCTCTTGATTGCCTTTGAGGAAAAACGCCCGTGGCGCGCCAATGTCGGCTACGAGAACAGCGGCCCGGACATCCTTGGACGCGACCGCTTCCTGATCGGCGCTTCCGGCTGGACGCACGGCGAACAACTCATTGCTTGGCAAGCCGTTATCGGCGCACCCGCATCCTCTCTGTTGGCCAATGCGCTACGCTGGGAGATCCCCTTCCACTCCAGCCATCAGGTCCTGCAGATCGATGCCGCCTACGCCGAGGTTGCCTCCCGATACGCGACCGGTGGCATCCCGGTGGAGAGCGAGGGCTCGTCCTGGTCGCTTGCCGCCCAGCAGCGGATCCCGCTGCCCGCGTGGGGCGGCTGGCAGCAGAAACTCGCTGCCGGTTTCGAACTCAAGGGCACCGACCAATTCCTGCTCTTCGGCGGCAGCAGCGTCTCGCCCGGCGAAGTGGTCTTCTTCCATGGCAAGCTCAGCCACGAGCTGAGCCGGCAGTGGGAAGACGGCTCAGCCTCCTTCGAATCCAGCCTGATCGCATCCCCCGGCGGAGTCAGCGGGAACAACGACGACGACGCCTTCCACGCCTACGACCCCAGCGCCGATTCGAACTACCTCATCGGCCGCCTCAGTGGCGACGGCTGGTGGAGCCCGGGCGGAGATTGGCAGCTTCATCTGCGCGGCACCGCCCAGGTCGCCGACTCCCGCCTCCTGCCCGCCGAGCAATTCGCCGTCGGCGGCTACCAGACGGTCCGCGGCGTGGCGGAGCGCGAATACTCCGCCGACTCCGGCTTTCAGACCTCCCTGGAACTCCAGGCACCGCTCATCTCCATCGGCAAAGTCGCCGCCTTCCGCGGGCTCGGTTTCTTCGACTACGCCGCGCTTGAAATGAGGGACGGTCCGTCCTCCTCACTCTCCAGCGCCGGCCTCGGGCTGCGGATGAAAGTCGCCGATTCGCTCGACGTCCGCTTCGACCACGGGTGGCGAATCGACTTCGCGGAGCAAGCCAGCCACGTCGGGATCAATCTGACCTTCTGAGAAACCGGATCATCGGCTCCTAAAAATTTTACGGATTTTTTGGAAATCCGCTCAGGTAGATTGCGATTGGTTCAGTAATGACGAGCTTCCTCCACTTCCAAGTTCCCCTGACCGGACTGCAGGTTCCGGGGGGTGCTTGCCGGCTGGCCGGGGAAACGGAAGGGCAGAAACTCGTGGCACCGCGCGGTAGCGCAAGCTCCCCGGTGCCGACCCATTTCCAAAAGTCGGTCCGCCTGTCGGGGGGAACGGTAGCCAACAAGGGCAGAGAAACGTTCGCGAATATTGCCGGGGGGCATGCTTCGCGGGGTTACAGCCTTGGCTCCGTCTGGCAGGTAACCGGTCGCCGGGGAATGACGCCAGCCCGTCGGGGGACAGGCTACGCGTCAGCCCCTAAGCTTTCAGGGGTGTCGCCAACATCATCGTTGTAGTATTGTCGGTGACGCCGGGGTCGGGGGACCCCGGCGCACAGAAAAGAAACCGAACTCCCGCACTAGGTTTTCGGTTCATCAAAAAGGCTGGAACGACTCGGGGGGAAACCGGGGGCCGTTCCGGCCTTTTGCGTTTCAGGGGAGCGAATCAACCGCGGATCACGTGGATAGCGCTGATAGAGAAGCCCGACCTGCGACCTCCTTTGAGGCGTTCCATTCTTCCCCGCCTTTCATCCGCGGTCATCAACGTCATCCGCGGTTCAAATCCGTCGCCTGAAATTGAATCGACACGGATTCACCTGCAGGGCTTCCTAACAACGCTCCTGCATCCCTCTCCCCTGCATGGATTTGCTGCTGAAGATTCGTTGGCGACCTGTGATTGGTGATCCTTCGCCGATGGGCTGGTTCACCGTGGCCGCCTATGCCTTCGCCGCCTTCCTCGCCTGGCGTGTGTGGAGCCAAAACCACCAACGCAATCGCGCTTGGTTCGGCGTTGCGGCATTGATGGCCTTCCTCTGCCTTAACAAGCAGATGGACCTGCAATCTCTCGTCACCGACATCGGCCGTGAGATCTCGCGGCTCTTCGACCAATACGAGAATCGCCGCGTGTATCAGAAGATCTTCATCTTCGCCGTGCTCGCCATCGTTGCGCTTTTCGGCCCGCTCTTCGCTTGGAAATACCGCCGCTTTGTTGCCGCCCACAAGCTGCTCACCGCAGGCTTGGCATTCCTGCTGACCTTCATCGTGATCCGCGCGATCTCGATGCATCACGTGGATGCATTCCTAAAGACCTCGCGTGCCGGCGGGGTGAAGATGAATTGGATCTTCGAACTCACCGGCATCGGTCTCGTCGCGCTCGCCGCATGGCGTGAGCGACCCAAGGCCACGCTCAGGATGTGAATGATTTCCGCAGGTGCGAGGGCAAGATGCCGAGCTGCTCGCGATACTTCGCCACGGTGCGGCGCGCGACCGGGATCCCCTGCTCCTTGAGCTGCTTCGCGAGTGCGTCATCGGACAATGGCTTGCCGGGATCTTCCTTTCCGATGAGCGCCTGGATCGCCTCTCTAACACCCGCGTTCGAGACCTCCGTGCCATCGGCCGTCTGATAGCCGGCGGCGAAGAAGGCGCGCATCTCCATCAGGCCGTGTGGCGTGAGGACATACTTGCCCGCCACCGCGCGGGAAATGGTCGTCGCATGCAGGCTGATCTGATCGGCAATCTCATTCATCGTCAGCGGCCGCAAGTGACGCGGCCCCTTCTCAAGGAACGCCGGCTGATGCTCGATGAGCTTCTCCGCAATCGAAAGGATGGTCTCCTGCCGCAGCGACAGCGAGCGGATCAAGGTACGGCCTTCGCGGATTTGCTCGCGCAGGAAATGCCGTGCCTTCCGGTCGTTGGACGACTTGCCGAGCATGTCCTTGTAGAAGTCGCTGATGCGAAGCTTCGGCATGTACTCATTCGTCAGCCGCGCACGAAAGCCTTCGTCGGTCTTCTCAATGACCACGTCCGGCTGGATGTAAGGATTGCCAGTCGGATCAAAGTCGCCACCGGGATTCGGTGTTAGACGGCCGATCCGCGAAGCCGCTTCGGAGATGCGCTCAACGCTCGTTCCAAGCGTGCGCGCGATCTGCGGATAGCGCTTTCTCGCCAGCTCCTCGAGGTGATCGCGGACGATCTTGTATTCGAGACTGTTGCCCTCTCCGTTGCGCTCGAGCTGCAAAAGCAACGACTCCTGGATACCCGCGGCACCGATGCCCGCAGGATCGAAGCTCTGCAAAAGTTTGAGCGCGGCATCCATGCTCTTCTTTGGGATGCCAAGCCGCTGCGCCAGTTCGCCGGCGGGCAGATCGAGGAACCCGCGCGGGTCGAGGTTGCCGATCAAATGCCGCGCCGCCTGGCGGACATCGGGATCCACCAGCGACAGATCGAGCTGGTGGGAAAGGTGCTGCTGGAGCGTCTCCGGAGCGACGATCGAATTGTAGAGGTGCTCACGACGCTCTTCGTCATCGGCGCTCCAGGGATTCGAGCGGCGCTCCATGATCTCGAGATCGCGCCAGTCATCGTCGGTCTCATTGAGGTGATCGAGCGAGTCCGCTTCCTCAGGGTCCGGAGAATTTTCATCCAGTGAAATGGACTCCGTAATGTCCTCTAACACCGGATTGATTTCCAGCGCCTGCTGGACGAGCTGCTGCAGCTCCATCGAGTTGGCCTGGAGAATCTCCAAGCTGCGCCGCATCTGGGGGGCCAGCGATTGCTGCTGTCCCAGCGATTGATGTAGCGAGGCATCGGCCATGACTTAAGATCCGCAGCTCACCGCGGACGCTTCCGAATGGAAGCCGATGGTCAAAAATAGTCGAGCAGATTTCGTGCCACCGCGAAAATATATTTTCCTTGCGGCCTAGGCAGTTGTGTGGGAGGGCGGGGCGTGGTCGGCGCGGTTGCGGGAATTTCCCCTCACTAGACGTCACCTCCCACCATCATGAATCGAGGAGATTTTTCGGCTTTTGAGAGCAAGATGCGCGCCGCAGGCGTGATGGAAGCGGCGATTGGTGCATTTCGCCATAACTACGAGGCGCTTTGCCGCGAAGAGACCGGCCTCATCCCCGAGTCGGAGATCAAACCAGCTGAAGGACTGACCGTCTTCGAGCCCGGCGCTATCGACTGGGATCCCGCGCTGCTCGCCCAGACCGTGGTGATCAAGCTCAACGGAGGCCTCGGCACCAGCATGGGCCTGCAAAAGGTGAAGAGCATGCTGGAAGTCCGGCCGGGCGTGAATTTCCTCGACCTCATCGTGCGCCAGGTGATGGCCCTGCGCGAGGCCAGCGGCTCCAAGGTCCGCCTGCTCCTGATGAATAGCTTCTCCACCAGCGACGACACGCTGGACTACCTGAAAAAGCACTCCGCTGGCGGCTTCGCCGAGGCTTCCGAGGTCGAGTTGATGCAGAACCAGGTGCCGAAGATCGACGAGGCCACCCTCACTCCGGTCGAGTGGCCGGAGAACCCCTCGCTGGAATGGTGCCCGCCGGGTCACGGCGACCTTTACCCGGCACTCGTCGGCAGCGGCTGGCTCGACCGCCTGCTCGCGGACGGCGTGAAATACGCCTTCGTCTCGAACTCCGACAACCTCGGCGCTGTCCTCGAACCCGGCCTGCTGAAGCATTTCGCCGACTCCGGCGCGCCCTTCCTGATGGAAGTGACCCGCCGCACCCTCGCCGATCGCAAGGGCGGCCACCTCGCCGTCCGCGCCGACAATGGCCGCCTGCTGCTGCGCGAAGTCGCCCAGTGTCCGGATGCCGACCTCGACGCCTTCCAGGACATCGAGACCCACCAGTATTTCAACACGAACTCGATCTGGCTGCGCCTCGACCTCCTCAAGAAGGAACTGGCCAAGGGCGGCGGCGTCCTTCCGCTGCCGATGATCAAGAACCGCAAGACCGTCGACCCGCGCGACAAAAACTCGACGCCCGTGATCCAGCTGGAAGTCGCCATGGGAGCCGCCATCGAGTGCTTCGAGGGCGCTCAGGCCATCGAGGTCCCGCGCTCGCGCTTCGCGCCGGTGAAATCCACCGCCGACCTCTTCGCCTTGCGCTCGAGCGCCTACTCGATCAGCGACGACGGCCGGGTGGCTCTGGTCCCGTCCCGCAACGGCCAGCCGCCCGTGGTGAAGTTAGATGATTCCTATAAACTCGTGGATGCCATCGAACATCTCGGCACCCCGTGCCTCGCCGATTGCGAGGAAGTGAGCATTTCGGGCCCTCTAACCTTTGAGAATGGGGTAGTTCTGCGCGGAAAGGTCGTGTTTTCAGCCCCTTCCGGCGAAGGCAAGGTTGTTAGGTCGGGAACCTACGCTGACGGGGAATTTCCCCTTTAAGAGACATTTTCAATTTGCCTACTTGCCATTATGTGCCGGGCTGATACCCGGACGGCGCGCATGGCGACCATTGGTGAGATCGAACTATCGGCGGAGGGTTTTGATGCGGTGATTTTCGACTGCGACGGGACCCTGGTGAATTCAATGCCCTATCACTTTGAAGCCTGGTGCGAAGCACTGGCGCTCCACGGTGCGGGCGGAATTTTCAAGGAAGACGTGTTCTACGCGATGGGCGGCCGCCCAACGAAGGACATCGTCGTCGAGATCAACGACGAATACGGCCTCAAGCTCGATCCCGAGCGGGTCGCCTTCTCCAAGCGCGAAGCCTTCCTCAAGAAGCTCGACAAGCTGGAGCTCATCGATGAGGTCGCCGCCTTCGCGGAAAGCCTCCGCGGCAAGGTCCCGATGGCAATCGCCACCGGCGGCACCCGCATGGTGATCGAAAAGACCCTCCAAGCCGTGGGCGTTTCCGACCTCTTCGAGGACGTGGTGACCGCCGATGACGTGAAGATCGGCAAGCCGGCTCCGGACATTTTCCTTCGTGCCGCCCAACTTCTCGGCGTGAAGCCGGAGAAGTGCCTGGTGCTCGAAGACGCGCCGGCTGGCGTTATGGCCGGCCAGCTCGCCGGAATGACCGTCATTTCGATCCCTGCGCCGCTGAACTACGTGACGAAGAAGTAAGCCGAGCGCTTCTCTCTCTGATTTCCAACCCCGCCCCGGTTCGCCGCGGCGGGGTTTTTCGTGCTGTCGTTGCGCCATCACCCACTGCCGTCCGACGCACGCTCAATTCCCATCCCCTCCCTTCTTCATCCGCGCCCATCCGTGGTCCTGGATCTGCCTTTCACCCCATTCGCGTTCACTGGCGTCCATTCGCCTTAAATCTCTCAGGAAAGCTCCCGCCCTGCATTCTTCCCATCCTATCCATCCCGGCCCCAAAATCCCCCTCATCTGCATCCACTCCGTTTTTCTCAGCCGCTTTCCGCTGGTTTCCAGACGCCTGCGCAATCTCACGCAGCCAAAGTTCGTCCGCCCGCGAGATTCGCTCTTGATCCCGGGGGGGCTCCTCTTTTGACTCCGCCATGGCGGATATTTCCCTCGGATTGTCTTTCGACGACGTGCTTCTCGTTCCTGCGCTGAGCGAGATTCTCCCCACGGAATCGGACATTTCCACGTTTTTGACGGCCGACATCCGGCTGAACATCCCGGTCGTTTCGGCCGCGATGGATACGGTTTCGGAGCCGGAATTGGCAATTGCCCTAGCCCGCGAAGGCGGCATGGGCGTGATTCACCGCGCTTGCTCGATCGCCGAGCAGGCCTCGATGGTTTCCCGCGTGAAGCGCTCGGAAAACGCGGTGATCCAGAAGCCGCTCACCGTTCGCAAGGAGCAGACGATCGATGAGATCCGCGCGATCATGGCCGAGCATGGATTCTCCGGCTTCCCGGTCGTGGACGCCGATGGCCGCCTCGAAGGCATGGTCACCGGCCGCGACGTCCGCTACCTCGATCGCCTCGACGCCAAGGTCGAGGACGTGATGACCAAGCGCGACAAGCTGGTCACCGCTCCCGCCAATACCGAGCTCGAGGAAGCCCGCCGCATTCTTTACCAAAACCGCATCGAGAAGCTCCCGCTGGTCGATGCCAACGGCAAGCTCGTCGGCCTCATCACCGGCTCCGACATCGAAAAGCGCCTCACGTTCACCAGTGCGGCTAAAGATCAGTCGGGCCGCCTCCGCTGTGGTGCCGCCGTCGGCGTCGGTCCGGACTGCGTCGAGCGCGGCCAGGCGATGATCGATGCCGGTGCAGACGCACTCTTCATTGATGCCGCCACCGGCCACACCTCGCGGGTCATGGAAGTCATCTCGAAGCTCCGTTCGCTTTCCGACCGCCCGGTGATCGCCGGGAATGTTGTCACCGAACAGGGCGCGAAGGATCTCGTCTCGGCCGGTGCCAGCGCGCTGAAGGTCGGTGTCGGCCCGGGCTCGATTTGCACCACCCGCGTCATCGCCGGCGTGGGCATGCCGCAGTTCACCGCCATCCAGAACGTCGCGCGCTACTGCCGCGAGCACGGCGTGAAGGTCATCGCCGACGGTGGCATCCGCTACTCGGGCGATGTTGTCAAAGCCCTCGCCGCCGGTGCCGACCTCGTCATGCTCGGCTCTCTGCTCGCCGGCACCCGCGAAAGCCCCGGCCAGTCCGTCTATTTCCAAGGCCGCCGCTTCAAGACCTACCGCGGCATGGGCTCGCTCGGCGCGATGAACAAGGGTGCCAGCGATCGCTACGGCCAGAACAGCTCCGGCAAGCTCGTCGCCGAAGGCGTCGAAGGCCGCGTCCCCTACAAGGGTCCCCTTTCCGACGTCATCTTCCAGCTGATGGGCGGCCTCCGCTCCGGCATGGGCTACGTCGGTGCCAATAGCCTCGAGGAACTCCGCAAGCGCGCCAACTTCACCCGCATCACCGCGGGCGGCCTGCGCGAAAGCCACGTCCACGACATCGTCATCACCGAGGAGCCCACGAACTATCAGCCCCTCGGCTAATCATCGGTCAGCTATCACCGGCCATCGGATGAGACGTCTCTCCCGATGACCATTGACCAACAAGGGCTGACCTCCCCACACTTCCCCTTTCCCGTCCCATGCACGACACCAATCACGTCGCGGTCCTCGATTTCGGCTCGCAGTACACCCAGCTCATCGTCCGGCGCGTTCGCGAGCTCGGCTACTTCGCCAAGCTCTACGCGATCGAAGACTTCCCGGACATCGGCAAGCCCGGCGCGATCATTCTCTCCGGCGGTCCCAAGAGCACGTCCGAGGCGGACGCGCCCGACCTCGACTTCGAAGCGCTGAAAGCCTTCGGCGTGCCGGTGCTCGGCGTCTGCTACGGGATGCAGCTGCTCAACATCAAGTTCGGCGGCAGCGTGAAAGCCAGCAACCGCCGCGAATACGGCCCGGCCACCCTCAGCCCTGCTTCCTGCACCGGCCTCTACGAAGGCGTCTCGCCTGCCTCGCAGGTGTGGATGAGCCACTCCGACACCGTGGAGAATCTCCCCGAGTGCTCGGTCGTGCTCGCCGCAAACCAGCACGGCACCCCCGTCTCTCTCAAGTGGGATGACCGTTTCTACGGCATCCAGTTTCACCCGGAAGTGACGCACAGCCACGAGGGCAATCGCATCCTCCACAACTTCCTGCTCACCGCCAGCGGGCTCGAGCCCTTCCGCATCGATGACCTCAAGCGCGAGATCATCGACGGCATCCGCGCCGCGGTCGGCACCAAGCAAGTCGTCTGCGGTGTCTCCGGCGGTGTCGATAGTACGGTCCTCGCCGTACTTCTTCACGAGGCTGGCGTGAACGTTCGCGCGATCTACGTCGATCACGGCCTGATGCGGAAGAACGAGACCGAGGAAGTGCAGAACAACTTCCACCGCATGGGCGTGAAGATCGAAACCATCGATGCCTCCGAGCGTTTCCTCGGTGCACTCGCCGGCGTCGCCGATCCAGAAGCCAAGCGGAAGATCATCGGCGAGCTCTTCATTGACACCTTCTGGGGTGCCGTCGGCGATGCCGAGATGCTCGCCCAGGGCACGCTTTATCCCGATGTCATCGAAAGCGCCTCCAACGCCAAGTCGAAGGCCTCCAAGATCAAGACTCACCACAACCGCGTCGATCGCATCCTCGAGCTGCAAGCTCAGGGCAAGGTCCTCGAGCCGCTCGCTGAACTCTTCAAGGACGAGGTCCGCGCACTCGGTGCCTCGCTCGGCATCGCGCATGACATCCTCTGGCGTCACCCCTTCCCCGGCCCCGGCCTCGCCGTGCGCTGCCCCGGCGACATCACCGAGGAGAAGCTCCACATCATCCGCGAGTGCGACGCCATCTTCATCGGCAAGCTCAAGGAGCATGGCTGGTATGAAAAGGTCTGGCAGGCCTACGCCGGGCTGATCCCGGTCAAGACCGTCGGCGTGAAGGGCGACGAACGTTCCTATGAATGGTCCACCAATCTCCGTGCCGTGGTCTCGGACGATGCCATGACCGCCGATTGGGTCGAGCTGCCATCTCAAATCCTGCGCGAGACCAGCAACCGCATTCTCAACGAAGTGAAGGGCATCAACCGCGTGCTCTACGACATCTCGACCAAGCCCCCGGCAAGCATCGAGTGGGAGTAAAACCCCGTCCCAAGCTGACGGCGATTCTTCGTCCCAACGGGACGACTCATAAAAGCCCGGCACGCAGTGCCGGGTTTTTGCGTTAGCCACCTACGCGTCCTGAAGGGACGCCTCATGCAGGGCGACGTCACGCAGCAACGGCGAAGTTCACCTCCGACCGGTCCGCCCGAGGTTGCTAGCAAGATCGACGGTGCAAGATCGCCAGCAACCTCTTGAAATGGTCCTGATCTGAAACCTCCACGAGGTCGATTTTGGCTCTACGCAGGAGTGCCAGCCATCTGCGCTCCGACGTCGAGGCTATCTCGACCCTCTTCTCTTTCCGGGTGGGATTCGCCCCCTTGCTGACATAAAGATGCACGTGACCAGCCTCCTGCGGGTGATCCCATCCATTCGCCTGTAGCCAGAAGGAAAGCATTGCCCCGCGATCCGCAACAGTCGCCGAAAGCGATCCGCCATCACGCCAAATCTCACTATCGAGAAGGACAGGCGCATTCTCGGAATTTGCCGCTGCCATCATCCGTTTCGAAAGCCAGTTCTGGGCGATGGTCGAAGTCACACGCATCCAAGAAAGCAGGGAGCTAACAAAGCCCTGATAGGCGATGATGAAGTCTCCCACCGTGAATTCGATTTCCTGCCAGTCGGGATCAGCCTTTCCTCCCGAAAATTTGGAGTCGCGAATGCTAAAGAAGACCTTGTCGCCGCGTCGCTCGAACACAAAGGCCGGCTGCCCTTGTTCCCCCTCGTCGAAGACGTGCGTGAACTCCGGGACATTGAGGAGCTTTTTGACGAGCTGCGTCAGTTCTTCAACCCAAGTATCAAAGCACACATCGTCCTTCCCGAAGAATCCAAGGTGGGGAACCGGCCGGCCACCGATCTCAATCCGGAGCCCACCATGGATGTGCTGCTCGGGAGCGAGCGAGGACAGGGACAACGGTCCCTCATGTCCGGCTGCAAACAGGTCCTCGTGCCAGACGCGGATGGACGGAATCATGACATTTCAATCAATCCCCCTGCTTCGCCGCCTTCGGCGCCTCCTCAGCCAACGCCTCGCGCAAGCTCTCCAGCATCGCTTCCAAGTTGATCTCGCCGATATCCTCCCCTGCCTCCACCCGCTTGATGAGCATGTCGCCGGGAAAAAGGAAGAGTTCCAGGTCCTGATACTGCAGGGCGTGGTCGCTGCCTTCGTCGTCATGATAGATGACCCAGCGCATGCCAAGCTCACGCGCGAGCACATGCCCGAAAACCATCCCGAACGAGGTCAGCTCCGCCTCCAGATCCGACGTGTAAGGCCCCTCGCTCAGCATCGTGTGCAGCGTCGGAATATCGTCCCGCGTCCCTTTCAGCCGGACCTTGGTCTTGAACTCTGTCTCAAGGATCTCGTTCACCCAAGTCGTGGCCCCTTGAAGGGTCGCCTGTTCTTCGGCGTTCGGGAGGCGTGTGGCGATCTTGGACATGAAGATGAAGCGTTGATCTTTCCCGACGGAGGAGCAACCGTCACGAGGATGGCTGAAAGAAGAATCCGCCAAGGTGATATCGTGGACACGGTGGCAGACGCCATCGTCTTTTCAACGAATGAGCACCTCTTTCTTTCCGGTGGCGCGGGCGCGAGCTTGTTGGGTGTGCATGGTCGCCCGCTTCAGGAAGCCATGGGCCGTGCCCTGGCCAAGAGCGGCTTGAAGGTCGCGCCCCGGGGCCGCGTCTTCGAAATTGAGCCTGCGGAAACCTGGGGCCGCATGTTCGCCGTCGTCGCTGCGAACGGCTTCTACGAAACCAGCCGTGAAGACACCGAAGTAGCGCTTCGAGAGGTGCTGCAGCGTTGTTCGGAAAACGAGAGAGTGAAGACCGTGGCCATCACCGCGCTCGGCACCGGCTATGGCAACATGGAGATTGAGGACTTCGTCGCTCTCTTCTGTGAAATCGAGGTTCCCGAGTCGCTGGAGTCGCTCGAACTCGTGATCCCCAGCGAGCTCCTTCCGCGAGGCATGCCTCACGAATGACCGCCTCGGAAAGGTGGCTCGTGAAGAGGGGCCTCACTAGGCAGCGATTGCCATCGCCATCCACGCGGCCATGATTGCCCGCATCAGCGCCTCCATCCACATCATCGGCATGGGCCTTGCGGGCTGCAGCCTCGCATGGCAGCGGAATTTCCGCGGGGAACCGTTCACGTGGGAAGACGATGACCGCCCCGGCGCAGCGTCGAAGGTCGCGGCCGGACTGATCAATCCGGTCACCGGCAAGAACTTCAGCCCGAGCTGGCGCATCGCCGAATTCCTTCCGGAAGCCGAGGCTTTCTATGCACGCGTCAGCGAGCTGTTAGGAAAGCAACTCTGGTTTCCCCTGCCCGTCTGGCGATTGGTCGCCGAAGCCGAATGGGCCAAGGTCGATTCCAAGCTCGACGAAGCCGGGCCATGGATCGAACGAATCGAGGAAGATGCGCCCGGATGGAGCCGCGCGATCATCCTCAAAGGCGGCGGACGTGTCGCCACACGCGAGTTCTGCGAGGCAACCCGTGCCTACTTCTCTGACAAACGAGCCTCGGGATCAGGCACCACGATTCTCTGCGAAGGCGCAGCCGGCCTGATGGCCGGACGTCTCGGCCGCCACCGCTGCGCGAAAGGCGAGATCCTCACCCTCCGGGCACCGTGGAGAACCGACCGCATGCTCATCGGCGGCGGCGGCTGGCTGGTGCCGACCGGCGGCGATACCTTCAAGGTGGGATCCACCTACGTCTGGGATCGACTCGACGGCGAACCAACTCCGGAAGGCCGCACGCGAGTGGAGAAGATCGCACGCCTGTTAGGCGGAGAAGATTTCGAAATCATCGCCCATGAAGCAGGCGTGCGACCGATCGTTAGAAAAAGCCAGCCAGTGATCGGCCCTCTGGAGGACGGCCGCGTCGTCTTCAATGGCCTCGGTTCGAAGGGCTCGCTCTACGCCCCAGGAGTAGCTGCGCGATTGGCCGCCTGGCTGGCAAACGAAGCCGACATCGAAGCAGAACTCGACTTGCGTTGCCTCAAATAGAGGAAGCGCTGCACGCTTCCGGCAGGGCGAAGCCCATTGGAGAACGCCAGCATGAATTTGAGCCTCACAAACAAAACGGACATCGAGCCTGAGCTCGATGTCCGTTGCTTGAGAGAAGCTAAGAGTCGCCCTCTTACTTCACCTGCCGCGCACTCGCCTTCAGGCGCAGCGCGTTCAGCGAGATGAAGCCCGTGGCGTCGTCCTGATTGTAGGCTTCTTCCTGGCCGCCTTCCATGGTGGCGACGGCTTCGGAGTAGAGGCTGTGCGGGCTCTTGCGGCCGGCGTTCATCACGTTGCCCTTGTAGAGCTTCACGCGCACTTCGCCGGAGACGGTCTGCTGGGTATGGGTGACCAGCGCCTGGATCGCCTCGCGCTCCGGAGCAAACCAGAAGCCATTGTAAACGAGCTGCGCGTACTTCGGGATGAGGCCGTCGCGGATGAACATCGCCTCGCGGTCCACGGTGAGCGCCTCGAGGTCGCGGTGCGCGGCAAGCAAGATCGTGCCGCCCGGCGTTTCATAAACGCCGCGGGACTTCATGCCGACGAAGCGGTTCTCCACGATGTCCACCCGGCCAACGCCATTGCGGCCGCCGAGCAGGTTCAGCACGCGCATCACGCCATACGGGGTGAGCAGCGCGTAGCCATTATGGCTGGCGGTCACCTTCACGTCGCCGAGCTCGGCGATGATCGCAGCGATGTTCTCGTGCTTGATGCCGATCGCGTTGCCCTTGTCGAAAAGGATCTCCACGTATTCCGGCGTGTCCGGCGCGTCTTCCGGGGCAACGGAGAGCACGTACATCTCGCGGTCGGCGGGAGTGGTGGCGTCATACCACGGGTCTTCCAGCATGCCGGCTTCGAAGGAGATGTGCAGGAGGTTGCGGTCCATCGAGTAGGGCTTCTTCATCGAAGCCTTGATCGGGATGTTCTTCGCCTCGGCGAAAGCGATCATCTCGGCGCGGCCCGGGAATTGGGCGCGGAAGGAAGCGTCACGCCATGGGGCGATGCATTTCACATTCGGCGCCAGCGAGGCAGCGGAGAGTTCGAAGCGGACCTGGTCATTGCCCTTGCCGGTGGCACCGTGCGCGATGGCGTCGGCGCCTTCCTTGATGGCGATGTCCAGCATGCCCTTGGCGATGCACGGACGGGCGATCGAGGTGCCCAGCAGGTAGCGGCCTTCATAGATCGCGCCAGCCTGGATCATCGGGAAGATGTAGTTGGCGGCGAAGTCCTCCTTCAGGTCGCCGATGTAGCACTTGGAAGCGCCGGTGGTGAGGGCCTTCTGCTCCAGGCCATCGAGCTCGTCGCCCTGACCCACGTCGGCGCAATAGGCGATGATTTCAGCGTTGTACTTCTCCTTGAGCCAGAGAAGCAGAACGGAGGTGTCGAGACCTCCCGAGTATGCGACGACGATTTTCATGGCGGCGGGAGGACAGCACGAGCCGCCTTGGTGGACAATGACGAATGACGAATTTTCGAATGACAAATGTGCCCCGGAAAGACGGCGGAATCCCCGGCCGGTTCGTCCGGGATTCTTCGTTCGTCATTCTGCTCCCCCATGGGTTGCGCGAGTGAGGTGAATGGTGTGAGGTGCGCGCCGTGTTCGCGACTTACGTCCATGACCTGAGCCCGGTGCTCATCCGCTTCACCGATGCCATCCAGCTCCGTTGGTACGGGCTGGCCTATCTGGGGGCATTCCTCGTGGGCGCTTGGCTGCTCAATGTGCTGGCGAAGCGCAAGCTGTGGGTCCTGCCACCCGGCGCGGCGGGCGATTTCATCGCGGCGGCCGCCATCTTCGGCGTCTTCATCGGCGGCCGGCTCGGCTACATGCTGTGGTATCACACCCGCGAGCACGGCTGGGACTGGCTCAGCGAGGACCCGCTGATGGTTTTCAAGGTCTGGGAAGGCGGGATGGCCAGCCACGGCGGCATCCTCGGGCTGGTGATCTTCACCTGGGTGTACGCCAAGAAAAAGAACGTCTCCTGGCGCGGCCTCGGCGACGGCCTTTGCGTCGTTTCCCCGCTCGGCCTGTTCTTCGGACGGATGGCGAATTTCATCAATGGCGAGCTCTATGGCCGGACGACCGAAGGCGTCGCATGGGCCGTGAAATTCCCCCGTGCACTGGTGGAGCAGCCGAAAGCCGAAGGCCTGAATCTCGAGTCCGCGCTGATGGCTGCGGAGGGCGCTTCCAAGGAACTTTCGACCAAGTGGTCGCAGCAAATTCCGCCGGACCGCATCGCCTTCGAGCAAATGCTGGAGGTGCAGCGCCACGAGCCCGCAGTCTCAAAGGCCATCGAGCCTTTCCTTCTCCCACGCCACCCGTCGCAGCTCTACGAGGGACTGCTGGAAGGCATCGCCCTGTTCGCGATCCTCTGGTTCGTGCGCACCCGCTTCCCGAAAGCCCCGGCTGGCGTGCTCACCGGCCTGTTCTTCATCTTCTACGCGCTGTTCCGGATCTTCGCGGAGCAATTCCGCGAGCCGGATTCCAAGATGGTCGGCATGATGACCAGCGGCCAATTCCTGTCCCTGTTCATGATCATCGCCGGCGCGGCCTTCGTCGTTTCCGGAAAGCTGCTCCCGACCAAGAACAGGATGACTTCCGCGCCGGAAGCTTGATCGCGGATCAGGGGAACGCCGCCGCCTGGACCTTCTCCGTCGTGAAACGGACGACCACAAGGTAGCGGCCACCCTGCATCGAGACACCCAGCAGGGCTGAGCCGCCGTTCTGCAGCTTCCACAGGTGCGATGGCAGGAACATGTCATCCTTCACCTGCCTGATCCCCGGGTAGCCCCCGGCTTGGACCGGCTTGCCGTGGAGTGCACCCATCAGCTCGACGAGCTGGGCCCACGTCTCCTTGAGCTGGGTGGAATAGACTTCCGCATCCTGGCCCTGCGTCTGCAGCATGATCTCGCTCAGGGTCTCATTGGCCGTCCAGTCGAAGAACAGCTCGCAATGCAGGCCGCCGATCTTCTGGCGGGTCTTATAGATACCGTTGAGGCCTGTACGGCCCATAAAAGCGTCGTCGAGGGTGGTTTCGACCGCCTTGCTCGCCTTGAGCTTCTTTTTGACCGCCTCAAGGCTGTCACCGAGGCACAGGTTATCGAAAACCGCCTTCGGGTCCGGTGCCACTTCAGCCTTCTCGCCTGCTGTCGCCTTCGTGGTCACCCATGTCTTCTCGTCAGGATGAAGCTTGGTGAAGGCCACGGTGAATACCTTGCCGTCCTGACGACGGATCGTGACTTGCTTGTCATCGTGCGAGACATATTCGCCACTGAAGGAGCTTGCTCCGTCGGCACTCTTCCACGTGTGCGATTCCGCAAACAGCGGAATACTACCAGTTAACAATAGCGTGAGGAGGATAGATCGCATTGGTGTCCTAAGAAAACGCCGCCGAAGTCCGAATATTCACAAAAAAATCCCGGCAGTGGACGAATCCGCTGCCAGGATAGCTAAAGCTATTTGCCCTACCGTATCAGTAGCGCTGAGTGCGGGTGTGGTAGAAGTAGCTCTCGAAGCCCAGTTCCGGCGGGAACTCGGAGAGGCCGTCGTGTGGGTTCATCTGGATGCGATTGTCTTCGCCGCAGCGCTCATACGGCTGCTTGAAGGTGCCGCGGTAGGTCGGGCAGGTGAAGGTGAAGACTTCGTAGAAGCCATAGCCGAGGCGGCGGAGAGCGCGGCTCGTGCCGTCCACAGCGCCGTAGGACCAGCCAGCCTTGCGGCCGTAGTCATCGGACTTGCGGACGATTTGCTCCGGGATTTCCATGAATCCATAGAGGATATTGCTGATGCCGCGGCCAAGCTTGCGGGCCGACGTGTAGGTCGATCCCGGAGGAGCTTGGATGTCGGCAGATGCAACGCCGCCAAAGGCGAGCACGGCGGTAGCGAGAACGGCGAGTTTTTTCATGTGCTGGGGTTAGCCTAGGAGCGGCTTTCAGGGGTTGGCAACGGGAAAGTTAGGCACGCGGGATGTTCCACAGGAAAACTTCCACGCTCCACGGGGGCCACGTAGGGACAATGAATGCACGGGGTGGCCGTTTTGAAGTTCCCGGCGGAAAAGTCCCCCGGCGGGCCCCGCCAACACCTCCCCCGAGTCCTTCAGACCCGAAGGGTTTCAGCGGGTTTGGAGTCCGTTTTTCGGTGGGGCGGAAATCCGGCGTTCACTTTTGTCCCGCCAGACCACCCAGCGAGTAGCGGGTGAAGATGAAATGATGCGTCGCGGCCGGCTGGTGACAGGTGAAACACGCGGCCAACTTGGCTTGGTCGACCACCGGCTTGCCATCGGCCTCGCCAAATTGGGCGTAACCCCAGCCCCCGGTAGCAGCATACTTCTTGGAATCCTTGAACATGAACTGGACGCCGTTCTTGGGCGCTCCCGCCACGTGGGACTGGGCTTGGCCAAAGGCCTTGTTGTTCTCCTCGGACGGTACCAGCGCCCACGCGATCCGCGCGATGACCGCGCCATCGGGAAATGGCAGCGTCCCCTCGCGATAGGCTTTGATCGCGATGTCGTTGCCCAGCACCGCCCGGATGTCGTCCTGCTTCCCCTCCTCGCGCGCCACGGAGATCAGCCTCCAGTCGCGATACCCTTCGGGAATCTGTGTCAGGCTCAGATCCGGAGGCGGCGGGGCCGCAGGCTTGGAATCCTCAGCCTGCTCGCTCGCACGGCCGCTGATCGTCACGCCAGACAGGATCAGCAGGACCACCCCCGCGGCAGGATAGATGAAGTGTTTCATGGCTCGGCTTGTTCTCGGATGAATAGACATCGGGACGCTTGGTCACGATCGCCCGTTCCGCCACCATTTCCATGCGACATCCCGCCAAAGTCGGATACGCCCGGCTCCAAAGGGCCCAAAAAGAAATAACCCGGAGCAAGCGCCCGCGCTGCCCCGGGTTCAGATCACCGAAGAAAGCCGCCCGGAAGGGGCGGGATTGGCACGAACGATGTGACGCTTGGTCACCATCCCCCGCGCCACCTTCCGAAAAATCCTCAGAGCTCCAGCGTGATCACCTTCACGATTCCCGGCGTGCTCTTCAGCAGGTCCAGCAGGGAAGCCGGCGGCTCGGAATCGACTTCGATCACCGTCAGCGCGCGGGTGCGGTCCGACGTGCGGGCCAGGCCCATGTTCGCGATGTTCACGCCGGCATTGCCGAGCGCGGTGCCGATCACACCGACGATGCCGGGGCGGTCGTCGTTCTCCACGAACAGGAAGCGGCCCGCGATGTTGCAGTCCACATACAGCTTGTCGATTTCCACGATCCGCGGCGATTGGCCGATGAGCGTGCCGGCCACGCGGTAGCGGACATCGCCCTTCCTCAGCTCGGCCACCACCAGTTCGTTGAACTCGGTCTTGGCGTTGATGGTCGACTCCGTCACGTCCAGCCCGAGCTGGGTGGCGATCGCGGGCGCATTGACGATATTCACCTGGCCGTCGGGGCGCGAGGCCTCCAGCAGCGCCATCAAGGCCGTGCGCGAGACCAGGCCGGTGTCCTTCTTGGCCAGCGGGCCGTGGTAGGACACGCGGAGCGAGTCGGGATTCTCCGGTCCGAGCTTGGCGAGGAGCTTGCCCAGCGCCGCGGCGAGCTCGAGGTAAGGACCGACGGCTGCGCGGGTCGCCGCATCCAGCGAAGGCATGTTGATCGCATTCTTGATCTCCCCGGTGACGAAGAAATCACGGAGCTGCTCGGCCACCTGGATGCCCACGTTCTCCTGAGCCTCATTGGTCGATGCACCGAGGTGCGGGGTGTAGACGACGTGCTTGTTCAGCGTGAAAAGCGGGTGGTCATTCGGCGGCGGCTCCACTTCGAAGACGTCGAGACCAGCGCCGGCGATGTGACCGGATTCGATCGCTGCCTTCAGCGCTTCTTCATCCACCAGCCCACCACGGGCGCAGTTGATGACCAGCGCGCCCTTGTTCATCAGGGCCAGGCGCTCGGCATTGATCAGGCGATTGGTCTCCGGGGTGAGCGGGACGTGCAGCGTCACCACGTCAGCGCCCTTCAGTGCTTCGTCCGGAGTCTTGGCCAGCTCGACCTTCAGCTCGTCAGCGCGGGCTTGGGTCAGGAACGGGTCATAAGCGACCACCGTCATGTTGAAAGCCTGCGCGCGCTTGGCGAACTCGGTGCCGATGCGGCCCATGCCGAGGACGGCGAGGCGCTTGGTATTAAGCTCGATGCCCTGGTAGGCTTTGCGGGCGGCCTTGAAATCACCTTTTAGCACCGCGGCGTGAGCCGGAGCGATGTTACGGGCGGCACTGAGCATCAACGTGAAGGCGTGCTCAGCGGTGGAAATCGTGTTGCCGGTCGGCGTATTCATCACGATCACGCCGTGATCCGTCGCCGCCTTGCGGTCGATGTTGTCCACTCCCACCCCAGCGCGGCCAATCGCCTTGAGATTCTTGGCAGCGGCGAGCACTGCAGGGGTGACCTTGGTTTCGGATCGGACGACAAGGCCGTGGTAGTCGCCGATGATCTTCAGCAGTTCTTCCGGTTTGAGACCGGTATTTACATCCACGGAGATTCCCGGAGCGGCAGCGAGAGCCTCGACACCTTTTTCCGAAATCGGATCCGAAACGAGCACGCGGTAAGTGGCCATGTCGGGAGCCCCATAGGCCTGCCCGGACGGACTGGCAAGAGCAGGTGGGGCACTTTCGCGTCACCACACGAAATCTAAGCAAAATCAATGCCCTGGGAGGGGAATTCAAGGCGAATGCAGGCACACGGGGAGGAGCGCCTGCTCGCCCTTGCCGGACCCTCTCCCTACGGAATCTCTTGGGTTTGTACCGGGTTCCCTGGGTTCAAAGGAGCCGGCGATTTTCGTGAGGAGAGTGTCTCGGCAAGGGCAGCAACCTGCAATTAACGCGGTATTTACAAAGGATACTAAATGCGGGGACGGCAAGAGATTTTTCTGACTTCACCCAAAAATTTTCAACGGAATCGCAATCGGACTAAACCCTTGTCGGGAAAAGCACTACAGCCGCCCAAATCGGGAGCACGGCCATTTCAACTCCACTCGCAGCGGAAAGGTGTGGATTTACAGGAACCATACCTCCCCTTCCCGATCCTGGAGACCTACGTCACCGAAAAATTAGCAATCCAGTAAGTCCAGTATCAGAGACATACTGGAATAGTGGACTGGACCTCTCCGTGACGTCTGCGATCGGCGCTTCTTCCCGCGATCAAAGTTCCACAGGCCATTCGCATCCATTCGCGGCAAAGATCTTATCCTATCCATCCCGGTCCCAATCCCCTTGCTCCGGGGCCACGTTCTTCCCCTTTTCAGCCTCCATTCCGCTCTTGGCTCCCTCGAATTCGCCCCGTAGCGTGGCCGGCCATGTCCGATTCGATCCGACCATTCTCCTCGCCCATGCTCGACGGTCCCGATCGCGCGCCGTCCCGCGCGATGCTCTATGCCGTGGGCTTCAAGAAGGAAGACTTCGCCAAGCCGCAGATCGGCATCGCCTCCACTTGGTCGCAGGTCACCCCGTGCAATATCCACATCGACCGTCTCGCCCGGGAATCCGCGAGCGGCGCCGACGCCGCGGGTGGCAAGGCCGTCATTTTCAACACCATCACCATCTCGGACGGCATCTCGATGGGCACCGAGGGGATGAAATACTCGCTCGTCTCCCGCGAGGTCATCGCGGACTCGATCGAGACCGTGGTCGGCTGCGAGGGCATGGACGGCTTCGTGGCCATCGGCGGCTGCGACAAGAACATGCCCGCCTGCGTCATGGCCATGGCCCGCATGAACCGCCCGTCGGTCTTCGTTTACGGCGGCACCATTCTTCCCGGCTGCGCCACCATCAAGGGCGAGGAAAAGGACCTCGATATCGTCTCCGTCTTCGAGGCGGTCGGTAAGCACGCCTCCGGTGAGTATTCCGATGAGGAACTCCAGACCGTCGAGTCCTGCGCCATCCCCGGTGAAGGTTCCTGCGGTGGCATGTATACCGCCAACACCATGGCTTCCGCCATCGAGGCGCTCGGCATGTCGCTGCCGAACTCGTCCGCCCAGGCTGCGGTCTCGGACGACAAGATGCGCGATTGCTTCGATGCCGGCGCTGCCGTGCTGAACATGGTCCAGAAGGGCCTCAGGCCGCGCGACATCATGACCCGCAAGGCCTTCGAGAACGCCATCACCGTGGTGATCGCGCTCGGTGGCTCGACCAATGCCGTGCTCCACTTGCTCGCCATCGCCCACGCCGCGGAAGTGCCGCTGTCGATCGATGACTTCACCGAAATCGGCACGCGCGTCCCGCTGCTCGCCGACCTCCGCCCGTCCGGCAAGTATTCCATGGCTGCCCTCGTGAAGATCGGCGGCACCGTCCCGCTGCTGCGCATCCTGCTGGAAGCCGGCCTGCTCCACGGCGACTGCATGACGGTCACCGGCAAGACTCTCGCGGAAAACCTCGCGAACTCGAAGATCTTCTACCCCGCAGGCCAAGAGATCATCCGCCCGATCAGCGACCCCATCAAGAAGGACAGCCACCTGCGCATCCTCTACGGCAACCTCGCCCCCGGCGGCGCGGTGGCCAAGATCACCGGCAAGGAAGGCGAGCTCTTCACCGGCCGCGCCCGCGTGTTCGATTCCGAGGACGACGGCATGAAGGCCATCCTCGCCAATGAGATCGTCGAGGGCGACGTGATCGTCATCCGCCGCGAAGGCCCGAAGGGTGGCCCCGGCATGCGTGAAATGCTTGGACCGACCGCCGCCATCATGGGCCTCGGCCTCGGCAAAAAGGTCGCGCTCATCACCGACGGCCGTTTCTCCGGCGGCAGTCACGGCTTCGTGGTCGGTCACATCACCCCGGAAGCCCACGACGGCGGCCCGATCGGCCTGCTGGTGGACGGTGACATCGTCACCATCGATGCGGTGAACAACAAGCTGTCCGTCGATCTCGACGACGCCGCGCTCAAGGCCCGCCGTGAGAACTGGACCCAGCCCGCTCCCCGCTACACCCGCGGCGTGCTGGCGAAGTATGCCAAGCTCACGACCAGCGCCAGCGAAGGCGCCGTGACCGACAAGTATCTCTGATTCTATCGAGGCCCGGAGGACCCGCGAGGTTCTCCGGGCTTCAAATCAATTCTCGCCGTTCGCTTTTACGGCGGCTTGGCTCTCCAGCACGGCCAACCGGCTGTTCAGGTCCTGCATGCAGGCAAACAAGCCGCGGAGGATGGAAGACAGGCGTTCCGCACTTGCCTCATCCATCGCTCCGAGTTCGGAGGCCAAGGCATGCATTAGTTCGTCCTGCGTGGTCGAAGACATGGTTTCGTTTCTCGGGGGGAAGAAGAACAACCCTCTGGGGATCATGCGTTTCGCAATACGAAGCAGACCCTCGCTGAGGAATGACTTATCTTTTCCAAAATCGGACAATTTGACAAGCGAGTGTTTTACCGTAATTCTACGCAATCCTGGTGTTTGACCTGACAAACAAAAAGAGCACCCGTCTCACAGGCCAAACCCACCCCTCAGAGCTTCCGCGCTCCGGCCAAGGTCATCCTCACATCGCCGATGAAAACCTCGGACCGCAGCTCTACGGGGATCCGATTGGCGTCGTCCGAAAGCCACAGAGTCGTGCTCTTCATCTTCTTGTAGGGCAGTAGCGCCTTGGTCTTCGGCTCGATCTTCTGGAGCGCGACCGACAACTTGATCGTGTCGCGATCCGCGAATTTCTCCCGGCCGAGCACCTCAATCCGCATCAGATAGGGCTTATTGAAGGGCATGATGGGCATCGTGAGCGTGTCGCCATTGTCCAGCTTTTGGCTGCGGACGTGCAGCATCGCGGAGACCACGTCGTGGACCGGGGTGAAAACGAAGGTGCTGTCTATCTTCATCTCCGCGCCGGTCTTGGCCACCTTGGTCACCTGCTCACTCGAGACCTGCGTCCCCGCCCAAGAGCTACGGGTTGTGACGATTTCCTTCCCCTCGTTTTGCACGCCTACAAAGGCGCGCGGCCGCAAGGTTGCCGGGTCGAGCCTCGAGATCAGGGCGATGTCGTTCTTGTAGAGCTTGGAGGCGACCCCCGTGCTACCGCCGTTTACCCTCGACACATAGTCGCTCGGAAACTTCGGATCCACTTGGCCGAAGCTGAACGTGAGCTTCCCCGCATCCACCATCCCCTTCCAAGAAAGCCGGTACTCGAACTCCTGTGGCACGAGCTTCGCCTGCGGTCCCAGCTTGGCAGGCGTGACCTCGTCTTTCCAGTCGGCTAGAGCCGGCAGGCTCAGGGTCAGAATGAGTGCGACAACTTTCATGGCCTTTCAGACTCCGCCCAAAGCGTCGGCATTCAAGCGAAGACTGGGAGGCAGGCTTGTCACCGGGGAAAGCTTCAGGGATGTTAACGACGTCGCTTCTAACCCCGATGCCCCCGATCCGTCGCGCTCTCACCTCCCTGCTGGTTCTCGGCATGGGCACGGCCGACGCGCTCGATACGAATGACTTGGCCGGGGCGGAACAGGAGCTCGAGTCACTCGTCGCCGACTGGGAAGCAGCATGGCAAAAAGCCCCTTCAGACGAAAATGCCATCGAGCTCGGCCGCGCCCTCCAAGCGCTCGGGGTGGTCGAAAGACAGGCGGGAAAGGCAAATGAAGCCCTTCCCCACCTCCAGACCGCAGTCGAGCGGCTCGCCACCGACACCCCTGCGGGGCGGGCGGACGCGCTGGAGGCCCTGGCCCTCACCGAGCAGGATCGAGGGAATACCGCGGAGGCGGAGAAGCACTTGCGGCAGGCGATTGAGCTCCGGCCTGTTGACGTGGAAGAGCGGCTCCAAGGGCTCGACAACCTCGCCTTCAACCTGCTCGCCCAAGGCAAATACCCGGAATCGGGCGAACTGTTCCGGCAGACACTCGATGCCACACCCACCGCGGACATCCAGTCGCGGGCGCGCCGGCTCGGAAACCTGGGTCGCTACTTTCACGTCCTCGGCAGCCACGCCCGCGCGGCGGAGATCTTCCGCGAGGCACTCGCACTGGAGTTCCAGAATCCCGAGCTTCGCCTGTCGCTTTCCAGCCAGCTCGCGCTTTCGAACCTGCGCTTGGGAAAGACCGACGAAGCCCGCATGGGAATGGAGGAGGCCGCCAATCAAGCGCGCACCCTCTACCATGACTCCCCTTTTCGCGCGGTGCCGTTCATCAACAATCTCGGTGCGCTCGATCTCTCCACCGGCGATGCCACCGCGGCCCGCGCCTCCTTCGCGGAGGCATTGGATCTTCTGGAGAAATCCTTCGGCTCCGAGCATCCGTCGCTGATCACGCCGCTGAACAACCTTGGCGCGGCGGCGCAGGCAGCCGGCGACTTCCAAGACGGCGGACGATTCCTGCAAAGGGCGGCCGCGCTTCAGGAAAAGCATCTGCCGCCCGTCCATCTGCAAACCGCCGAGACCGCCCGCAACCTCGCCCGCAATGCACTGCTTTCTAGCGCACCCAACGCCGCTGCGGAAATCGATCGCGCCACCAACTTGGGCATCGCGGTGCTCGATGAACTCATCGGCCACGGCAGCGAGCAGCAGCGGCTGAATTTCCTCCAGCGCCACGACCTCGTCTCCCCGCCCTGCGCCACTGGCGACCCGCAGCGCATCGCCCGCGTGCTGCTGGCGACGAAGGCGCGGCTGTTCGATGCCATGCTAAGCGGCGGCAAGACCGACGCAGTGCCCGATTGGCAGACGGTCCAGAAGTCGCTGGCACCCGGCTCCGCGCTGGTCGATGCCACACGCTTCACCGCCCTTGATGGCACCGAGGGCTACGGCGCGATCGTCCTGCTGCCGCAAGGTCCGCCGAAATGGGTGCCGCTGGGAAATGAAGAGGACCTCCAGCGCTGGCTCGCCGCCTTCCGCGAGCGCCTCGCATGGAGAGCCAGTGTCCTGGGCGGAAAAAGCACTCCGCCGCCAGCGCTGAAGCTGCGCGGCATCCTGCGCTCCCTTCACCAGAAATTCTGGGAACCCATCGCCCGCGAGCTACCGGCAGGCACCCAGCACATCGCCTTCTCGCCGGATGGCGCACTGCATTTCCTGCCACTGCCCGCGCTGATGGATGAAGGCATGCAGCCGCTGTGCTCGCGCTTCCTCCAGGTCGCCACAGTGACCAGCGGTCGCGACCTGCTGAATCCCGCCGCGACCACGAAACTGTCCTCCGCCCCCTGGGAACTACTAGGAGTCTCGGAGTTTCCCAAATCGAAGGAACCACCGGGCGAGGATCGCTTGTTGGAACTGCTCGCCAGCCTCGACGACATGCCCGGCACGGCCGAGGAAATGAGCCGGCTTGAAAAACTCGCGCCGCGTGGGTCCGGGTTCCTGCGGAATGAAAAGGCAAACGAGCGCGCGCTTGCCTCGCTTGCAAAAGCGCCTGCCGTGCTGCACCTCGGCTGCCATGCCTTCTTTCTCGCGGATGACTTGTCGCCAGCCACGGAGCTCGATTTCGATGAGCACTCGGACCTGCTCCATGCGGGCGGATTGCTCTTGCACGGAGCGGCACTGAGGAAGGCGGACAGCCCGCTCTTCTCGCCCGACGATGACCTTCTCTTCCCCGCCGAGGTCGCCAAGCTGCCACTTCAAGGCACGCGCCTCGTCACGCTTTCCTCCTGCGAATCCGGCGCGGGCACCGCGGTCTCTGGGGAAGGCCTGCTCGGCCTGCGTCGCGGCTTTGCCCTCGCCGGTGCGATCGAAGTGGTGGTGGCCCTCTGGCCCGTCTCCGATCGCTCGACACCAGAGTTCATGGAGCGCTTCTATCAGCTCGCGCTCGCATCCGATCGACCAGCACAAGCCTTGTGGCAATGCCAACGAGAGTTTCTAACAAAAGCGGCGAACGACGATGATTTCGAAGCCGCCGTGTTGCGCTACGCGCCCTTCGTGCTGAGCCAGAATGCGCCGCTCGCCACCGGCGCAGAAATCGCCGCCGCCCCGACTATAGCCAAGCCCTTCCCGTGGAAGCGGCTCGCTCTCGCGCTGCCACTACTCCTCTTCCTCGTCGCGCGACTCTTCAAGCGTCGCACCGCCTAAATGCTGCCTGGAATGGGCCTTGTGAAAAAACGTGGAAGTCCGTCATCAGGCTCATCGTCCCAAAGGGACGGCTTATAAAAGCCCGGCACGAAGTGCCGGGTGGGGCCGAGGAGTGAACGGCGTCCCAACGGGACGCTTCATGCGGGTTGCGGTCTGAGATATCCTAACGTCATGCCCCAATCCCTCGCCCGCCTTTTGGTTCACGTCGTGTTCTCGACCAAGAATCGAGAGCCCTTCATATCCAAAGAAATTCGCCCTAAACTTCACGGCTACCTCGCCGCTGTAGGAAGAGAACTTGGATGCGAGGTATTCCGCGTCGGCGGCGTTGCGGATCACGTTCACCTAGCCATTGATCTCGGACGAACGATCGCGATCTCCAAATTTGTCCAGAAGGTGAAACAGACGAGTTCCGTTTGGATCAAGGAATCGGAGGCTCATCATCAATTCGAATGGCAGAGTGGTTATGGCTCCTTTTCCGTCGGGCAATCGCAGTTGGAAGCACTGCTGGGCTATGTTTCCAATCAGGAGGAGCATCATCGAAAGATCACCTTTCAAGACGAGTATCGCGCCCTGCTGAAGAAATACGGGATCGAAGCGGACGAGCAGTATGTTTGGGATTAGCCCACCCACCCAGCATGACGTGTCCCGTTGGGACACCAATTCTTTACCTGCATGACCCGGCACTTCGTGCCGGGCTTTTATAAGCCGTCCCGTTGGGACGAAGAACCGACCTCAGGCCATCGCCCGCGGGAACCCATTCCGCGGACGATGGCTACCTCGACCTCAATTCCCTGACGCGGACGCGCGCAAGAAACCCTTGCCTGACAAACCATTCGATCCTCCCAAACGGAACGAGACATACTTGTATCCCACGGGTGCCACGGCAGGCAGCGCGGCCGGGATCACAGGAGCGGCCAAAGGCCCATCCACCGCCGCAATGAACTCCTCCAGATCGAAGCTTCCCTGGATGGCATACGTCACACCCGCAGCCGACCCCGAGGGCGACGCTACTCCCGTGAAGACCGCGTCGTCCCGCACCGCTACGGTCAGGATCAGCTCTGGCTGCGAATCACCGGTGGTGTCGGCGGAAGAAACCGCGCTCAGAATTCCGGATTCTCCCGACAAAGGACTGCCACCAAAGGCGAACTCATCGAAATTCGAAACCCCGTCCTTATCCGGATCGTCGGCCACGCCGTTCTCCTTGCCCGGGGTGCCGTCCAATCCCATCGCCACCACCCAGCTCGAATAGCCAGCCTCAGGCACCCACTCGCCATCCACCGCCACGCTCACGTTATCGATGACCAGTGTGGACTGGAAGAAGCTCGCCGTGAGCAGCGGAGGCACCCGCGTGATGCGCAGCGCGATCTGCTCGTCCGCATACGTCGAGGAATCATACGCCAAACGCAGCGCTGCTGACGTGAACGTGTTGCCTGCCAGCACGCCGGGATTCTCGAAAAGCAGATCCCGCCCCACGATCTCCACATCGTTCGTCTTGTCCCACAGCGAGACCCGGAGCATCGCATGCCCATTCGTTGCCGCATCGTTTCGGTAGAAGCGATCGAGCGCCACCGTGATGGCATCCACCTTGCCCGCCGTGAGTCCCGAATTGCCGGTGGTTAGATTCTGCTCGTAGTAGCCGGCATTGGATTGGAAATGCGCAGCGATGCTCGTCAGGTCCGGCGTGTTTGGTGCACCTTGGCCGTAGAGACCGCCGGAGTTCGTCTCGGCGAGTGAATTCGTCCAACCTGCCGGCGCTGTGCCGGCAAGCGAGTTCCATGCGCCCGCATCAAAGTTGCCGTTCACCACGTTTACCGACGTTGCCGCCGCGCTGTAGGCGACCTTTGCCACCACCGGTATGGTAAGGTTCGGAGTATTGGTGGCGTTCGTCTCGATCTTCAGCAGATCACCGAAGTTCCCGGTCGCAGTTCCCGGATTGAAGGCGATGACCACCTGGCCATTCGCGCCCGACGGGATGCTGTCAGGAGACGACACGATGGAGAATCCGTTTCCTCCCTGACCCAGTAACGACACGCCATAGAGAACCAAATCGGTCGCACCGCCTCCGTTCGTCAGCGTGAGTGACATGGTCTGCGAACCCGGATTAGGGGCCAGATCGCCGAAGTCCAATCGCGTCGGCGCTGTAACGGTAGGATCAGCGACATTCACGCTCAGGGTCACCGTTCTCGCCGGGGAGATCGAGTCATTGGAAGCGATCGTGAGGGTGGCCTCATACAAGCCGCCGCCGGTGGGTTCGAAGCCCAGCTCCACGTTGCCGCTTTGGCCAGGAGCCACCGATGCCGTGAAATTGTTCACAGTGAAAGCGGACTCGGTCGCGCCGCCCGGCGTGACGGATGTCACCGTCAGGTTCCCGGTATTTCCTTCGTTGCTGAAGGGGATGTTGAAGGTCTGCGGCGTGCCGTTGTTCGTGAAATTGAGAGCCGGAGCGATGGCCATCAACGGGCCATTCTCCGCCGACGGCAGCGCTGCGGCGATGATCTCTTCCGCCGTCATCGCGGTGTTGAAGATCTTCAACTCGTCCATCCGGCCGTTGAAGTGATCCCCGCCATTGCCATTGCCACCGATTCCGAACTGCGCGTTGGTCTCGTTGTTGAAGCCCGCCGTCGCAGTGTAGACCGAGACACCGTTGATGTAGACCTGAACCGCGCCGGCATTCCAGACGTAGGCGACGTGCTGCCACTGGTTGTTGCGGGACGGCGCATTGGTCGACCGGCGGTCCGCTACACCGAATGCGGTGTAGATCACCTGATCCACGTTCGAAAGACCTGCGCCCCAACCATTCGAGGGACCGGTCGCAAAGATCCGCTGGTTCGTGCTCGAGGTGACGGCCGCGTTCGTCCACGCCATCAGCGTGAAAGTGCCAGCCGGACCCGCACTCGCGAGATCCCCGATCACCGCCGGATTACCGATCTGGAACATCCCGCTCAAAGTGCGGATGAACTGGATCGAGGAGCCGAACTTCGCCGCATCGGCAGGGCTCACCGTGATCGCGCCATAGGTCGCAGCCGGGACTGAAGATTGCCCGTAGACCAAGGCGTTGTTGGTTACGGCGAGGGCCGTGGGAGTTCCCGTGAGATTGTTGCCAGAGGAATCCGCGATCGTGCCGCTCGCTTCATTCATATTCCAGCGTGCCACTAGCCCCGCGTGGGAGATGCCTTGCATCGCGACGAACAGCGCGAGGGCAAGGCCATGGAGTTTCAGAGGTATTTTTTTCATGGGGTCTTCGCACGGCCGCTTCCGGATAGCCCGGAACCCGCCGCTTCGATTCCCGTACCCGGAAACGTCCAACGCTGACAAAAAACCGCCGGAAAAATTACTCTTTCGTCACTCTCGTCGCATTGCCGTAGCGGTTGCTCATGAAAATGAGCGTGTCCCGGTCGCGCAATACATGGCGCTCGTAGACATTCTTCATGGTCGGCACGCCGATCGTCAGCACCCCATCGGCCACCTCCCACTTCATCCCGACGAAGGACTGCGGATTCACCTTCCCATTCACCGACAAATCCAGCCGGCCATCCGGATGGAATTCGCGGACGTAGTGGCTACCGAGATTGTAGTATTCCCAGCGTCCGATGAAGTCCGCTGCCGTCGCGGTGGAAACCAGGCCTTCTTCGAACTGCAGCAGACCCAAGCTCGCCACGGGCATGTCCATTTCATCCGCCGGCCATCCCTCGCGCGGATACGCCCCCATCGTCACGTGCAAGGTCCAGCGTCCACGTTCGAAGTCGCCGGGCTTCACATCCAGGCGGAAGACATTGTTCCGCACCAGCCTCAGGGTCCCGGTGACGCCTTCGTGAATATCCGCGGCGACCACCTTGCCATCGCGCCGCAATTCCACATCGCGGATCACGATCGCATCGCGGCCCTCCATCCACTTGAAGATCGCCCGGTAGTCGGATGGCTTCCAGATCAGGTGCGTCACGTCGAACTCTAGCTCACGCGTTTCATGGGAGGTCACCTCCCAGCGGAAATCCCGGGCCGGCATCCGGCGGACGAATTTCTCCCGGTCCAGAGGCACCGCTCGCAGACGCATCCCCGTCCCCTCGTTGTGAATCACCGCCTGGTCCTGGAATAGAGCCCGCGGCTTGTCGCCCGGCAAATGAAGCTCGATCTCGCCGTCGAAGACTCCCACTTCCGCCTTCGGACCCTGCACATCCATGGCGAACTCCGTGCCCAGATCCACCACTTTTCCCTGGGCATAGTCGACCGAGAAACCTTCCGCGCCGGGCGGCACGTAGGCGACCAGCTTGCCATCTGCCAGACGGCCGGAGGTCGCATTCATGACCGAGAAGTCGGCCGGTCCTTCCAAGGTCACGCGCACCCCGCTCGCATAGGTAAGCTCCACGAGACCCGAGCGGAACGCCACTCGCTCCGCCGCGACCGAACCCGCCACGAACTCTGGCGCGCCACCGGCTCCCCACTCCACGCCCATCAGGCCGGTTACCTGCACGTGCTGGCCTTTCTTCTCCACCACCTGAGAGGAATCCGCTTTCTGCCGCCCGCTGAAGAACCCCAGACCGAAGACCACACACGCTGCCGCCGCCAACGCGATCGACTTCACCGGAAAACGAATCGGCTTCTTCTCCGCACCTTCGATTCCCTCGAGTGCCTCGGCCATCATCGACTCCTGCGCCATCACCTCGGTGTAGTAGCGCAGCGCATCGCGATCCTTCAGCAGCTCTTCCAAGCGGCTGGTCTCGACCTTGCCGAGTCCGCCATCCGCGAGCAGCCGATCGATCAATTTTCGCAGTTCGGGACTCGGGGTCATGCTCGGAAAAGTTTCGTTTCGATGCAGTGACGCAGCGCAAGCCGCAGACGGGAAATGGTCTTTTGCACGCGGGTCGGCTTCATCTGCTGCTCGATCGCATGGCCAGTCAGCGAGCCTCCCTCGACATAGCGGAGCTGCAGGAGTCGCACATCCGCGGGTGCCAACCGGGAGAGGCAAGCGCGCAAGGCCAGCAGCCGCTCCGCCGCATCATCCGCCAGACTCTCCGCCGCGGTCGCGATCTCGTGCAGCGTGTCCTCCGAAAAGCTCACCGTCTTCTCCCGCTGCCGGTCGCGTCGCCACGCCATCGCCTTGAACCACGCCACCTTGAAGGCCCACGCCTTGAGATTGGTCGTGTCGTCGCGCTCATCGCGCCGCTCCCACAGGAAGACGCTGGTTTCCTGCACCACGTCATCGCAAGCCGCGTGATGCGGCAGGATGCTCATGACGTAGGCGCGCAGTGACACTCGCAGGGCATCGATCTCCGCCGCAAAGGCAGAGTCGTCCTGCGGGTCGTCCCGGTTTTCGGCGCGCGACATCATCCCGGAGTATGTTCCGCAACGAGGATGATGCTGACGAAAAAATTTCAGCGCGTCACCTCGGTGCCGATGCCGCCGTGGGTGAAGATCTCCAACAGCAGCGCGTGCGGCAGGCGGCCATCGATGAAGTGGACCTTCCGCACGCCCGCATTCAGGGCGTCCACGGCGCTCTTCACCTTCGGGATCATGCCGCCGGAAATGGTGCCGTCTGCCATCAGCTCGTCGGCTTGCGCGCGGCTCACGGACTTGATCAGGGTCTCCGGTTTCGACGGGTCCTTCATCAGGCCGGGAACATCCGAAAGATAGACCAGCTTCGCAACCCGCAGCTCCTTCGCCAGCGCAGCGGCGGCGAGGTCGGCATTGATATTGAGCGGACGTCCGGTCGCGAGTTCAGCGGCGAGCGGCGAGATCACCGGCACGATTCCGGCGCGATGCGCGGCGTCCATCTGGCTCAGCTGGCAGCCGACCACTTCCCCTACCCGGCCGAGATCGACGCGTTCGCCGTCCTTCCCCGTGGCATGCATCTTCTCGCCGAGGAAGACATCCGTGCCCGCGATTCCGACCGCCTTGCCGCCGAGATCCCGGATCATCCGGACGAGGCCGGGATTGATCTCATTCGAGAGAACCTTCTCCACGATGGAAATCGCCTGGTCCGAGGTCACGCGGAAGCCGCCGACGAATTCGGCATCGAGTCCCGCATCCTTCATTGCGGCGGAGATCGCCTTGCCACCGCCGTGGACGACAATCGGATTGATGCCCGCCACTTCGAGAAAGACGACGTCACGCATCACCTTGGCAACGAGGTCCGGATCCTCCATCGCCGAGCCGCCCATCTTGATGAGGAAAGTCTTCCCGCGGAAGGCCTGCAAGTAAGGCAGAGCTTCGATCAGGGACTCGGCTTTTTCGATGGGATGCTGAAGGGACATGATCTGGGAATTTCGAATTCTGAAACTGTTAGGAAGCCGTCTCGTCGTCAGCCGGTTCGGTAGCCACCTCGTCGCTGGCTTCGGTCTTCTTGCGGACGGCTTTCTTCGCGGCCTTTTTGGCAGGAGCTTTCTTGGCCGCCTTCTTTGCAGGGGCCTTGGCTGCAGCCGTCTTCGCTCCGGCTTTCTTCGCGGCGGCTTTCTTCGCTGCCTTGCGAGCAGGCTTCTTGAGCGGCTTGAGCTCCTCAGGCGAAACAACTGGCTCAGGCCCTTCTTGGAGAGGCGAGTAAACAGGCTCTGGCTCGGGTTCGGAAATGACCACGGGTTCCGGTGCCACCGGCGCGTAGACAACAGGAGCCGCGACAGGCGTTTCAGCGACAGGCTCCACAAACTTGGCCGTCTTCATGAACGCCAGCCCGAAGGCCGTAAGTCCCGGCGACAAAATCGCCAGCGGCGGCAGCCAGAGATTCTGGCGCGAGGCGAAGAGGTAGAGCAACTGCCCCCCAATTCCCGCCAGCATTAGCGCGGTGATGCCCCGCCACGCCACATGCCGCTGGCAGCTCGCCCATGTGCCGAAGAACACCATGCCCAGGATCAGAGCCAGCTCCATCAGCGTGTCGGGACGCGGCAGCGTCACCGCTTGCTGGAACCGCTGCGCCTGACGCAGTGCCTGCACGCTTCGGGCGAGCTGGTCGGACCACGCCTTCTCGGCAGGCGGCAAGTCCGCCCGGACATCGCGCGTGACCAGCGGCTCGGCCATCACCGGCAGCGAGTTCTTCTCGTAAATCAGCCGCATCGCCGGGGCCTCGACCGTCTGCACGCTCGCCGCGATCGCTCCGCGGCCAAAGCCATCGATTGGGATCACCGGGCCATCATTGCCGAGGCGGATTTCCCGTCCCACATGAACGATGACATCGGCGGGAGTCAGCCCTTGCCCGGCGATTTCCACGGCCAGCGGGAAGGCGAAGATCACGCGGTCTCCCCACTGCGCGAGCAGTGCTTGCTTGCCGTCTCCAGGGTCCTTCTCGTTTTCCAACAGCGAGAATCCGCCCAAGGTCTTCTGCCCGCCAAGCTCGGCATTCGGGATCGAGACGCGGTTCACTTGCGGCAACGCGGAGACCTTCCCCTTCGCATCACTCGCCGCGATCGACCAGCGCAGGAAAGGCGCAGCCACCGGCTCCGGCGCAGCACCGCGGGCCAAGGGCAGCGCGAGCACTGCGGCATCGAAGCGGTCCAGCTGCTTGCGCAGCGCCTCCATCGCCAGCGGCTCCGGCGCATCCCATGCCATCAGGTGACCCACGCCGAGCGTCTTGTGACCGACATCCGCCAGCCGCGCGAAAATGAGGGCGTGATCGACCGGCGCCAGCGGCTGGGCGCTGAACCACTTTTCAGGGTCGTCGTCGATCGTCAGCAGCCGTGGCGGCGGCGGGACAATCGGCGGCACCGCCTTCCGGCGCGTCCACGGGTTCTCTTGGCTGCCCTGGCCATCGAGAATGGTATCGACCGGATCGATCTCCAGCGCGATCCGCTTCACGATAAACCGCTCCAGCACCCGCAGCGGCGGGATCAACGACGCAGCGCCGAGCATGAACAGCCCCACGCCGAGCAAAATTGCGGCGTTGGTGAATGTCCGGCTCGACGGGGTGTTCACGGCGCGAACTCTGTCGCCTTCGCCAGCACTGGCGCGAGGGGTTTTTCGAGCGGCGTCCCCGCGGTCACTTCCGCCAGGCTCCGCGCGGCCGGCGCGATGAATTGGAGATACCAGTCATCCCCCTTGTTCTTGGCGATATTCCCGTAGGCACCCAGCGCCTGCATCAGCCGCTGCGCCGCGCACTGGTGGAAGATCGTCGGCTCCGGCCGGTCCTCGGAAATGTCCTCCCAAATCGAAAGGATCGCCTCCCGGTCCTCCGCCGAGTGGTCCATGTAGGGGTCGAAGACCAGCGACGCGATGTCATACTCCTGGCGGCCGCGGCGCATCCCCTGGAAATCGATCCACCATGCCTTGCCGTCCTTCAGCAGCAGGTTCTGCGACTGGAAATCGCGGTGCACCAGGTGCTTTGCCGAGCTGCCGAGGCGCTTGGCCAGCGCCTTGAAGTCCTCGTTTTCGCGCAGGTCCGAGGCGTCCATCTCGAGCAGATCCTCCACGAGGTGATCGAAGAAATACTCCTGCTCCCAGCGGTAGCGCGACTCATCGAACGCCGGCATCAGCTCGAAATCCTTCGGACCCTTCGAGTAGAAGAGCTTGTCGATCTGCTGGAGCGCCGAGCGGTAATACGGCTCGCGCTCGGCAAAGGGCCGGCCTTTCAGGGACAGCAGATCCGTGTCCCCCAAGTCCTCCACCAACGCCACCCGGCGGTGCGGGATCTCGAAAAAGATCTCCGGGACGTTGATCTTGGTCGCCTTCAGGAACTTCCCCACCGGCAGGAAATTGTCGCTGTCCGGCCGCTCGTCGGTCCAGTGGATGCCGATAAACGGGTCTCTTTCCGGCGTGGTAACCCGCACGATCGTCCGGCCCGACGCGCCCTTTTTGATCGGGGTCAGGGTCACGGAAACGGTCGGGGCGATCCCGAGAAATTGGCGGGTCGCGTAGAGGATCGAATCAGTCGGCATCGCGCGGCGGAGTTTTCGGAAGAACTCCCGCGGGACAAGGGGGAAATTCGGGGGCCAAAAGGGTGTCGACGTTCGGTCCACCGGGCGCGCATGCCATCTTTCCCCTTCCGTCCGTCATTCGTAACCGCCTGACCACCCGGACGGTAAATTTGGCGCTGACGTTTTTCAGGCACTGGCATAGGGTGGCGATCATGCCTCAGCGACA